>PJTO01000165.1_pt1 | contig 70786 bp, 60 predicted proteins | sample 1512101 | NCBI WGS metagenome assembly PJTO01 (sample SAMN08177690, study PRJNA422409) | Soil metagenome, whole genome shotgun sequencing project.
AGCCCGATCAGGGCAATCATCGGCGGCGCCGGCGAACGAACGCCGAGGAGACTGTAGACCACACCCACCAGCAACCCGGCGGCAATCGAGAAAAGATAGGCTTTCATGATGGAGGTCTCCTCGGCGTCCTGGCTCAACCCTGCACGAAGGCGAGCAAGTCGGGATTGATGGTATCGGCGTTGACGGTGAGCATGCCGTGCGAGAAGCCCTCGTAGATATTGAGCGTGGCGTTAGGCAGAATCTCGGCCTGCAGCACACCGGCGTTCTTGTAGGGCACGACCTGATCGTCATCGCCGTGGAGCACGAGGGTGGGGACGGTGATCGCCTTGAGATCGTCGGTCTGGTCGGTTTCCGAGAAGGCCTTGATGCCGTCGTAGTGGGCCTTGGCGCTGCCGGTCATGCCCTGACGCCACCAGTTGTCGATCACGGCGGGTTTCACATCGGCGCCTTCGCGGTTGAAGCCGTAGAAAGGCCCTGCGGCGACATCGCGGAAGAACTGCGAGCGGTTGGCGGCAAGTCCGGCGCGCAGGCCGTCGAACACTTCGATCGGCAGGCCGCCTGGATAGCGTTCGGTCTTGAGCATGATCGGCGGCACGGCGCTGACCAGCACGGCCTTGGCGACGCGGCCCTGCGGAATGCCGTAGCGGGCGACATAGGCAGCCACTTCACCGCCGCCGGTCGAGTGGCCGATGTGGACGGCGTTCTTGAGGTCGAGGTGTTCCATCACGGCTGCGGCATCGGCGGCGTAGTGGTCCATGTCGTGACCTTCGCTGACCTGCTCGGAACGGCCATGGCCGCGGCGGTCATGGGCGACGACGCGGTAGCCCTTGGAGAGGAAGAACAGCATCTGCGCATCCCAGTCGTCCGACGAGAGCGGCCAGCCGTGGTGGAAAACGATCGGCTGGGCATCCTTCGGGCCCCAGTCCTTGAAGAAGATTTCGACGCCGTCCTTGGTGGTTACATATGCCATGATGCTGATCCTTCGGTGGGTTGGGAGAGGGCTTCGACAGGCTCATCCTGAGCCTGTCGAAGGATCACGAACTCAAATCAGTGACCGCCTTCGGACGCGCCGAACATGGTCTTCGCATAGTTGATGCCGATACCGTATGCGCCGCCCCACTTCTTGGCGATTCCGGTGGTGCTGTCGTAGGTTTCGGTGCGGGCCCAGTCGCGCTGCAGCTCGAGCAGGTACTGGAGCGAGGTCATCGGCACGGCGCCGAGCTGGATCATGCGCTCCACGGCGCGCTCATGCGCTTCGGTCGAGATATCGCCGCAGGCGTCGGTGATGACATAGGCCTCGAAGCCCTGGTCGATGGCCGAGGCGACCGGGCCGACGATGCAGACCGAGGTCCAGAGACCGGCGAAGACGATGCGCGGCTTGGCGATGCGGTTGATCTCTTCGATTACGCCTTCGTCTTCCCAGGTGTTCATGCTGGTGCGGTCGAGCATGGCCTGGCCTTCGAAGGCTTCGGTGATCTCTTCGAACATCGGGCCGGAGAAGCTCTTCTCGGCGACCGTGGTAAGAATGGTGGGAACGTTGAAGGACTTGGCGCCGCGCGAGATCAGGGCGGCATTGTTGCGGAGCAGTTCCGCCGAGATCGACTTGGTGGCAAAGGCCATCTGCGACTGGAAGTCGATCAGGACAAGCGCGTGATTATCAGGCGAGATCAGCGACTTGCCGGGGGTTGCAGTGGCGGTCGGGGTGGCGGTCTGGGTCATTGGAAGCTCCTGTCGTTGTCTGGTGAAGCTGTTTTCGCGTCATTTCGCTTTGCGTTGTAGCTGGATAAAATGACGCAAATTGTTCGATGAAATTGAAAAGATGATGATCGGGTGGCGCGAGTTGCGAAAGGCGCGGCCGATTGCGCAAGTGCCATTTGCCCCAGGCCGCAGGGGCAGCGGAATCAACCAATGGTATGGGTCAACGAAGGAGGGGGTGTAAAAACGAATGCGCCGGACCCATGGGGCCCGGCGCATCGGAAAGGCGCTCCGGTTGGGAAGCGCGTCAGGATGCGAAATCCTATTTGGGCGGCGTCACGCCGTGGCGGCCGAGGAACGCGAAGATCGTGTCCCAGACGTGCTTGCTGATCATCGGTCCCTTCACTGCATGGGTATAGCCGGGATAGAGCATCATCTCGAACGGCACGGCACTGGCCTGAAGCTTCGAGATCAGCGCGGTGCTGTTCTCGAACACCACGTTGTCGTCCGACATCCCGTGGATCAGCAGCAGCGGGTCGGTCATCTTCGTGGCATTGGCGATGGCGTCGGAGGCCTGGTAGGCTTCGGGCACCTTGCGCGGGTCGCCCATATAGCGCTCGGTATAGTTGGTGTCGTAGAGTTCCCACTTCGTCACCGGGGCGCCCGAGATGCCCGCTGCGTAGAGGCCCTGGTCGGCCTGGAGCATCTTGAGCGTCATGTAGCCGCCGTAGGACCAGCCATAAGTGGCGATCTTCTTCGGATCGACGAAAGGCAGGGTTCTCAGATACTCGGCTCCGGCGCGCTGGTCGGCCACTTCCACGGTGCCCATCGCATGCCAGATCTGGCTTTCGAACTTCACGCCGCGATTGGCGCTGCCGCGGTTGTCGATACGGAAGTAGATATAGCCTTTGTCGACGATCGCCTGCGGCAGCGCGCCGGTCCAGCCGCGCGAGACCTGCTGGTTGTGCGGGCCGCCGTAGTGCTCGAAGAACACCGGATAACGCTTGCCCGGCTCCATCTTCGGGGTGATCATCATCCAGTGCAGATCGCTGCCGTCCTCGGCTTTGACGGTCCCGAACGTCGGGGTGCGGTGCCCGGCTAGATAGGGCGCATAGGGATGCGCGGCGTCGAGGCGGTTTTCCTCCACCCAGGCGAGGCGCTTGCCTGCCGCATCGGCGACGTAACTTTGCGAAGGCTGCGTGGGCGAGGAGCGGGTAATGACGAATGTCCGCCCGTCCTTGTTGGCCACCGCTGCGTTCGACCAGCCGGTTTCGGTCAGCCGCTCGGGCGTGCCGGGCTTGTCGAGATCGACGGCATAGAGCTGCGGGGCGAGCACATCGTCGCAGGTGCCGGTGAAGGTGATCCGCCCGCGGGCCTCGTCGATCGCAACGAGTTTGGTCACCACCCAGTCTCCGGAAGTCAGCTGGCGCCACTTGCCGTTCACATAGTGGTAGAGATGCCCGAAGCCGTCGCGTTCCGACCACCAGACGAGGCTGCCGTCCTTGAGGAAGCGGTAGTTGCTGGTCAGGTTGATCCAGCTTTTCGGTGCGGCATTCTCGCTGAACAGGACGCGGCTCTTGCCGGTGCCGGGATCGACGGCCAGCATGTCGAGCCGGGTCTGCTCGCGGTCGAGGCGCTGGACGTAGAGCGTCTTGCCGTCGCGCGCCCAGTTGACGCGGGCGACGTAGATGTCCCTGTCCGCGCCAAGGTCGATCTCGACCCGGCCGCTGCCGTCCGGTTTCATCACGAAGAGCGAGACCACCGCATTGGGGGTGCCAGCCGCCGGATAGCGCTGCTCGTAGGTGCGCGTGCCCTCGGCGCCGATCGCCGCGCGGGTGACGACATTGACCGGGGCTTCGTCATAGCGCTCGACCACGATGCGGCTCTCGTCCGGCGCCCACCAGTAGCCGGACATGCGGTCCATCTCTTCCTGGGCCACGAATTCCGCTTCGCCCCAATGGACGGTCTTGGCGGTTTCCTCAGGCGTGATCGGCTTCTGCGCGCCCTGTTCGAGCGAGCCGACCCAGAGCCGCTGCTCACGCACGAAGGAGAGGTACTTGCCGCCGGGGCTGAGCGCCGAATTCAGCTCGTCCTCGGGGGAATCGGTCAGGCGGCGCACCGAGCCGTCCAGCCCGGCCAGATAGAGATCGCCGTCGAGCGGGACGATGATCGAACGGCCGTCGTCGCTCCAGTCATAAGCGACGATGCCCTTGAGATCGCCCACGCGCTTGCGTTCGCGCTGCATCTTCTCGGCTTCGGACAGCTCGCGATTGGAGCCGAGCTTGAGCGAATCCACCAGCATGCGCCACTCGCCGCTCTCGCGGTCGTAGCCCCAGAGGTCGTAGCGCTGGCGGTCTTCGGTGCGGTTGCGCAGCAGGGTGAGATAGCGGCCGTCCGGCGAGATCTTCACTTCGCGCGGCTGCGGTCCGTCGAGCGAGGGGCTGGCGAAGACGCGCTGGAAATCGAGCGGCGAAGCGGTCTGCTGGGTCACGGGCGCGGCCTCTGCGGTGATGGATAGGGCGGGAACTGTGGCGCACAGGGCGGCAAGCAACATGGAGATTCTGGACATCGTCCAGAGGCCTAGACGATTTCAGGCTTCGGTGGAAACACCTGATGACAATTGGCGCGGGCCGGCCGCGCCTGCTGATTCAGCGAGAATTCGATCGGCACGGCGACGTCGCTTTCGTCCGGGCGTTCGCTCATGAGCGGGCAGGTGGCTCCGCGCTTTCCTCTAGTTCGGCGATCTCGAAGACGAAGTTCTTCCAGCCCCGCATGCGCACGGCGTCCTGCGTGGCGGCGCGTCTCTTCTTTGCCTCCGCCAGCGAGCGGGTATGGCCCCAGAAGACTTCGGTCTTGCCGTTTTCCAGCTCGGCGACGATGCGCCAGTAATGGGTGAAGGGATCGGCGGTCGGTCCGATCGTCTTCACATAGCCGTCCGGCATTCTTGCGGTCAGATATCGCTTTTTCCTGGCCATGGGCGGCGCGATAGGAGGTTACGGTGGCAATGTCAGCCGTCACGGGCTAGGTGCGGCGCGATTTTCAGGCAATTCAGGCAGAGGCATGGCCCGCAAGCATCGTAAACACGGCTCCTGGGAGGACGTTCAGGACGAAGAGGAACAGGCGCCGCCACCGGTGCCCTGCTGGCTCTGCGGCCGTCCCACCGGCAAGACCATCGTTTGGCATCATCCCGTGCCCAAGAGCCGGGGCGGGCGCGATGTCGTGCCGATGCACGCGATCTGCCAGAACACGCTGACCACCAATTTCACCAATTCCGAATTGCAGCGCCACGGAATGGATGTGGAAGGCCTGCTGGCCCATCCCAACGTGCGCAAGTTCGTGGACTGGGTGGCGAACAAGGATCCCGATTTCACGGTCGCTCCGGCGAAGAAGCAGCGCTGAGCTTTCCTCGCCGTGCCGGGGAGGAAGCCACGGGGCGTTCGGCAAATCGGGTGCGCGGTCTTGGCAAGGCGGGCGGGGACGTGAATAATTTTGTGCTCCGGAACCCATAGTCAGGCAACCGACAGGATGGACGCGCTTTGCCGATCAGCATGAAGGACGATGATTCGCGGATTTCGCGCGCCGGAGCGCTCACCCTGTCGTCGGTGGGCGTGCTCGCTGCGACCTTGCTGGCGCCTGCATCGGCCCTCGCCGATCCTGCACCGTTCGAATTGAACGGACCCGATCTGCGGATCGAGGTCACGCGCGGGCAGCAGACCCTGCCGATCGCGCAAGTGCCCAGCCTGGCCGAGGGCGACAAGCTCTCGATCCATGCCGACCTGCCGGGCGATCAGGGCGAGAAGTTCCTGCTTACCTCGGCGTTCCTGCGCGGCGCCACCAATCCGCCGCCCAAGGACTGGATCACCACGGTCAGCACCTGGAAGCAGAAGGAGAAGGACAAGGCGATCTCGGTCACCGTGCCCAAGGGCGCGCGGCAGGTCGTGCTGCTGATGGTGGCAGATACCGGCGGGGCCGAAGGCGTGCTGCTTGATGCGGTGCGTGGCAAGCCGGGCGAGTTCGTGCGCGCGAGCCAGGACCTCAACCAGGCCTCGCTCGACCATTCGCGTCTGGCCGCCTTCATGGCCGCGATCCAGGCGCAGGACAACACCGGGCCGGAATACTTGCGCACGCTGGCGCCGGTGCTGGCGCGCAGCCTCTCGATCAAGCTGAACGACGAGTGCCTGTCCAAGGTCGTCGACATGCAGGCCTCCTGCCTGCTGGAGAACCGCGAATCGCTGGTGCTGAACGACGTCCATTCCAGCTCGCTGGCGGATACGCTCACCGGTGCGCCGACCGATCTCGCCCTGCAACTGAGCGCCACGCCCGAGGGCGGCGCGGGCTACTACAGTGCCTATATCGGCGCCGCCCGCGATATCGCGCGGATTTTCGGCGCTTTCTCCAACCCGCAGTTCAACTACCTGCCGACGCTCTGGGTGCGCAAGGAGGCGACGATGTCGCTGCTGCTCAATGCTGCGCCCTCGTTCCAGAAGCCCAAGTCGGTCATGGTTGCGTCGCTGCCTGCGGTGGAGTCCGATATTCCGCCGCAGTTGCGCAGCACTGCCAGGGCGCCGATCTGCGTCGCCCGGCCCGGCGCTGTATTGCCGGTGGAAGGCGCGCCGCTGGTGTTCTCGACCGCTTTCGCCCACGACATGAAGGTGAAGCTCACCAATGTCTCGGGCCAGACGGTGGACCTGCCGGTGGTGCCGCGCGCCGACCGGGGCGGCTACATGATCGGGCCGGACGACTTGCCGAGCGCCTTTGCCGGTTCGGTGCGCGCGCAGCTTCACGGCACCTGGGGCTTCGCACCGTTCGGCGGTCCCGACTTCCTGTTGCAGCGGCCGGATGGCAGTGCCTGGAAGGTTGCGGGCGATCCCGATGCGCTGGTGGTCGGGCGCGACAACACCGTGACTCTGGAAGGCGCGGCGCCGTCGTGCGTCGAGAAAGTCTCGCTGCGGCAGGGCAGCGGCGCGCCGAAGCCGCTCGACTGGAAGGTGCAGGACGGCAACCGCCTCGTCTTCAACGTGCCGCTGGCGGGCGCGAAGCCCGGCGAAGTGCGGCTGGAAGTACGCTATCAGGGCGCCAAGGGGCCGGAAACCGTGACCCTGCATTCCCGCGCGGAGGCGAGCCGGGTCGACGGTTTCGAGCTTCACGCCGGGGACAGCCAGGGCCTGCTCACCGGGCAGCGGCTCGATCAGGTGCAGTCGGTCAAGCTGGGTGAGACCGAGTTCCGTCCGGACGGCCTGACCCGTGAGGATGCGGTCGATCACTTGCGCCTGATCGTGCAGGGCAATGCCCGCGCGCCGGAAGCGGGCACCACCGCCAAGGCGGAAGTTCGGCTGGCGGACGGTCGCAACCTGACTCTGCCGGTCCGTGTCGGCACTCCCCGTCCGCAGGCGGAAGTGCTGAGTCGCACGGTTTATCCCGGTCCGGTGGCGCCGGGTGCAAAAGCGCTCGAACTCGGCGCGGGCGAATTGCTGCCGGACAACGGCGAACTGGTCTTTTCGGTCAAGGCGGCGCCCGGCGCTGCGTTCGACATGCGCGATACGATCGAGGTGGCGACCGGCGATGGCCCCGTGGCCGCGCGCCTGTCCGCCGGCAAAGGGCTAACTCTGGAGAGCCGGGAAGTGCTCGTCGGGCGGCTCAAGGCGGCAGACTTGCCTGCCGGATCGTTCGGCCCGCTGCGCTTCCGGCTGGTGGGAGACGACATGACCGGGGACTGGCGTCCGCTCGCCACGCTGGTCCGCCTGCCGCGCATCGAAAACCTGACCTGCGAGGCAGGTGAAAAGGCAGGGGCCAAGCCTTGCACGTTGTCCGGGCGCGATCTCTTCCTGATCGATGCCGTGGCTGCCGAACCCGCCTTTGCGCAGGCTGCGGCGGTGCCGCCCGGTTTCACCGGCTCAAGCCTCGCGGTGCCGCGCCCGGTCGGCGGCAAGCTCTATCTGCGCCTGCGCGATGCGCCGGGTACGCCGGTCACGTTGCCGCAACTCTGAGCCCAAGGCGCGCAATCTCGCCGTTTCCTTCTCATTTCATTAGACATTGCGCTTTACCCTGTACGAATGAATGGCATGGCTCGGATGATCGAACGCAGTAACGCGACGGTGATGGCCGTGGACGTGACCGAGGTTGCCGCAAAGCCGTCGGGCTTCGAGATCACGGGCGTTGTGGCAACGGGCCACGCCTGTGAAGGTGCCGAGGTTCGCATCGTTCTCAATCCCGCAGGAACAACCTTTCGTGAGGACGTGCTCGGACAGGGCCGGATCTACGAAGACTGGATCGAGGTCGACCTGACACTGGACGAGCGCGACGAACACGACTTCGTCCGGCGCCTGCGCGGGGGGCGGGTGCTCATCCTGCACGGGAAGCCGATCACCGAAAGCCTGCTGCGGATCACCGGCTTCGAGCTGCTGTGAGGCGCCGAAAGGGGTAGGCGGTCGCTCGCAATAGCCGGGGCCGCCGCGAAGCCAGCGGTTATCCTGATTCCCTGCATCGGGAGAATTTCATGGACGGGGCGTCTCTGTGAACGTGGCGGTGGACCGCTTCCTGAAACCGCTCGGGCTTCAGGCCCGCGCCGCCGATCCGGGGCCTTACTGGCCCAAGCGCCGGGTGGAGCGCATTCATCATCCCTTTCTCTTCCTCCTCGCGCCGCCCGGAGCGGGAACGACCGCCGTGGCCCGTCATGTCGCCTCGCGCGCCGATGTCGGTGGTTTGCACTCCAGCTTCGAGGGGCAGCGGCTGGTGCGGGGGCTGATGGACAACGACCAGTGGCTCGCCCAGAAATTCGTGGACTACGAGGCCGTGCTAGGCGGCTGGAGCGCGCGCATGGCCGACGTGGAGCGCAGCCGCAGTCACGCCTTCTTTCTGGAAAAGAGCCCGCCCCATCTCGTTCGGTACGAGACGCTGTTTTCCCACTTCGCGGAATACCGGGTCGCCGTGTGCAACCGCGCACCGCTGACCAATATCGACGCCCAGCTCAAGCGCTATGCCGTGCCCGCCTATCGCGGCGTTCCGCGCGAGCGGGTGGTGCGGCATCTCGCGCACATGTGGATCTGGCGCAGCGGATTGCTGCGCGATGCGATCGAGCGGCACGGCTATCCGCTCGTAACTTATGAGCGTTTCCGCAGCGATAACGATGCGATCCTGACGGCGTTCGGGCTGGAGGCGAGCGGGGGGGCGGCGCCAGCGGCTGAAGAAGGCACCAGCTCGGCGCAAGTGCTCATGCTGACGACCGGAGAGCGTCGGATCGTCGCCGAGACCGTGGCCGAAGCGCCGGACCTGTTGGCGTTCTTCGGTTACGCCGAGGCCGATTGACCCGTCCGATCTTCTCGTCATTGCCTCGCTATGCTCGCACTGAAGTGAGATCGGCTCTCAATTAGCTCCGCGTGCGTAGTAATATTGATAATAGGCCATTTCCTCGCCCAGCACCGCCGAACTGCGGGTGTCCACCTGGGTCAGCAGCAGCCCGTAGATATGCGCCCCGGCGCGGTCGAGTTCGCGAAGCGCAGTCCTGACCACGTTGCGCTGGGTGGTGCGCCAGCGCAGGATCATCAGCGTCACGTCGGCCATGGCCGCCAGAGCGCGGGCTTCGGCCACCGGGATGACCGGCGCGATATCGAGCACGACAAGGTCGTATTCCTGCCGGAAGCGGTCGAAAAGGGTCGCGGTGGCGTCGGAGTGGATGATGTCGAGCGGGGTCTGGGCCGTGGAATTGAGCGGCAGGACATGCGCCCCGGAAGCTTCGTCTACCACCAGCACGTCCTCTATCCGCGCCTCGCCGGTGAGCACTTCGGCAAGGCCGGGACGGCCCCGCAGGTCGAGCGCGATCGTCGTGCCCATCCGGCGCACGTCGCAGTCGATCAGCAGGGTGCGACGACCCGCCAGTGCAGCGGAGCGGGCGAGTGCGATGGCGGTGCTGGTCTTGCCTTCGCCGGGGATCGAGGACGTGATGGCGACCGAGCGCGCGACCTGGCCCTTGTGGCCGATCTTCAGAGCCGTCCAGATCGCCCGCACGGATTCGGCGAAAGGCGAGTCCTTGTGCTCGACGAGGAAGTCCGGCACGCCCAGCGTCTCGTCCTTGTGGAAGTCCGGCTCGTCCATCGTCGCGATGTCGGGCAGGCTGCTGACCACTTCGTAACCGGTCAGTTCCTCCGCCTCGGCGCGGGTGCGGATGCCGCGTTCGCGCCATTCCAGAGTGAGCGCCAGCAGCACTGCGGCGATCACCCCGGCAATGCCGCCGCCCAGCATGTAGACGAGCAGGTCGGGCGAGGAGGGGCGCGGCGGTACCTGCGCGCGGGCGATGACCTGCGCCTTGCTCTTCTCGGTCCCGCGCGTGGCGAGTTCGACGCGGTAGCGGTCGAGGAAAGTCTGGTAGAGCTGGCGCGAGCTTTCGGCCACGCGCTCCAGTTCGTTGAGGCGCACCGAGGCGTTGTTGCCGGCCAGCAGGCGGCCCTTCGCCCCGCCGATCGCGGCCTGGATGGCGCCGACGCGCTGGCTGTCCACCTTGACGTCGGAACTGACCCCGGCGCTGGCGCGCGCCACTTCGCGGCGCAGCGACTGGCGCGCGCTGTTCAGCTGGGCTTCCGTCCTCACCCGGTCGGGGTGGTTGGGGCCGAGCGAGGAGGACTGCTCGGCCAGCTTCACTTCCAGCGTGGAGACTTCGGTGCGCAAGTCGCGGATCACCGGGCTGCTGTTGACGGCGGTGCCGTTCTCCCCGGCATTGGCGCTAGCGCGGCCCTGCGAGGCGGCAAGTTCCGCCTTGGCGGAGGCGAGTTCGGTGTTGAGGGTGGAAAGCTCCTGCTGCGCGATCGTGCTGTCGTTGCTGACCGCGACGAGGTCCGCGCTGGCGCGATAGGAAGCGACGGCGGCCTCGGCCTTGATGACGTCGCCGCGCAGCTGGTCGAGCCGGCTGCGCAGCATGTTGATGTCCTGGCTGCGCGCGTTCTGCTCGCCTTGCACTTGCCCGCTGACATAGGCGTCGGCCACGGCATTGGCGACCATCGCCGAGACTTGCGGATCGCGTGAGCGGTAGCCAAGGTTGATCGCATAGGAGAGGCCCTGCCGCGCCACGGTGAGATTGGCGCGCAGGATGTTGGCGGCGGCGGCTTCGCTCAGCGGCCCCACGGCATCGGGCGCGGAAGCGGCGAGGAAGGCGCGGTTGGTATTGAGCCGGGCATTGTGCACGGCTGCCGTCGCCACTTCCGGCGAGAGCAGGACCTGGACCTCGGTATCGACCGCCGGGGAATCGACGATCGTATCCTTGTTGCTTTGAGCAGTGCGGACAAGCTGTTGGTCGCCCCGGTCGAGCGCGAGGACGACGCTGGCATCGTACTTCTTGACCGCCAGGGCATAGGCCAGCGCCGTGGCCGCCAATACGGCGAGGATCGTGAGAAGCATCGCCCATTTGTGCCGCCAGGCCAGCGTGGCCAGCCACGACAGGTCGATCAGTTTGCCGCCGTCGGGGCCGGAGGATGCGGCGGAAGGGGCGGGATCGGTCAGTCCCAGCCTTTGCGCCGCGGAAGGGTCAAGCTTGTTCGAAGGCACGTGCAAGTTTCTACCTTCCGGGAATCGCGGAAATTCGCGAACCTATTCTGCGAGCCTTCACCCCTTGATATCCATGAGAAACAGGTAGTAACCCGAAATCTCAGCCACCACGGCCTCGGGCGACCGGCGCCGGACGAAGTCGTCGGGCACAGTGCCCGCCACGGACTGCGCGGACTCGGCGGCTTCGGCGATCTGCCAATGGCTTAGCGGTGTTTCGATGGCGATGGCGCGGGGACTGCCGAGTTCTTCCAGTAGCGGTTCGAAGGCGGCGATGCGCGAAACCAGCAGCGGCGTGCCGCGCTCGGCGGCGAGAACCGCGAGGCCGCTGTTCTCGCCGCTCTCGTAAGGGAGCAGCAACAGCGCAGCTTCGGCGAGGCGGTCAGCCATCTGCTGGTCGCTGAGGCGTTCCAGTGTCCAATCGATCCGCCAGCCGCGCGCCGCCAGTGTGCGCAGACGGTGTTCGAGGGATTGGCCGGACTCCTCATCCTCGGGGCGGCCGTGGACGAGGTAGCGACGCGCGTCTGGCTGCGCCTGTTCCAAAGCGGTCAGGAAGGCATCGAGGCCCTTGTAGGTCTTGATGTCGCCGAGGAAGGCAATGGTTTCCAGGTTGCACTGCGCGGCAGGATCGGGCTGCGGATAGGCGTCCGAGTAGGTCCAGTGCGGTGCCACCAGCGCGGGGAGTGCGGCGAGCGCCGGATAGTGTGCGCGGGCCTGCTTCAGGCTGTCCTGCGAGAGGGCGTGAACGCCGTCGAGCTGGGCGATCAGGCACTTCATCCAGAAGCGTTCGAGCCTTGGCCGCTCGCCTTCGTGCGAGGCGACGTTGTGCATAGTCCAGACGATCTTCGCCCCGCGCGCCTTTTGCAGCGCGAGGAAGCCGGACCAGACCGTGATTGTTCGCAGGCTGCCGAAGAGGCCAGCGCGGACGACTTTCTGCGGCCAGTGCAGATGGATCACATCGCAGCGCCCGGTAAAGCGCCCCGGCCAGCCGGGCGAGGAGACCTTGTGCCCCAGCCGCCGCAACTGCGTGACGAGGATTGCGGTATAGGGATTGCTGAGGCGGTTTTCCTCGCCGGGAAAGCACCAGATCCGAAGCATGGCTTCCTTCTGCTACGGCTTATATACCTAATTGCATTGGCTAGTTTCTTTGTTTGCACCGCACAATGGCGATTAAGTCTAGTTGCGGGGTATCGATGCGAGTCGAACGGGTCGTCTTTCCTTTCACCAACGAGAAGATCGGCGGGAGCCACGTCTCCTCCTTCACGCTCGGCACGACCTTGCAGCGCGATCATGGCGTGGACGTGGTGGTGGCCTGTCCGAAAGGAAGTATGATCGAGCAGGTCGCGAGCGAGCGTGGCTTCCGGATCTGGCCGCTCGACGAGAAGCCTGCCTTCCGCCACGGCCTCGCTGCCGAGGCGCGCCTGCTGCCGTTGCGGCTGGCCATGCTGACGCGGCAGCCGAAAGGCACGGTGGTCCACAACAACGACCTTTCGGCACAGCAGAGCTGGGGACCGGCGGCGCGGCTGCGCGGGATAGCCTGCATCTATCACAACCGTGCGTTCAATCGGCCGGTTCTGCCGAACCTCTTGGTCATGGCCACGGCCCAGCGGATCGTCTGCATCTCGCGCGCGGTCGAGGAGCGGTTGCCCGATTGGCTGCGTCGCCGCTCGGTGCGGATCGACAATCCTTTCGAATTGCCTGCTGAAGTCGATCGTACGGTGCTGCGGCGGCGCTTTGCCGAAGAATTCCCGATTGCGCGGGAAGGGCCGCTGATCGGCTTCATCGGCAATTTCGCCGAGCGCAAGCGCCCGCGTTTCTTTCTGGAAATGGCGCGGGCGGTGCTGGCGGAGATGCCGCGCGCGATCTTCGTGATCTTCGGCCGTGCGGTGGACGAAACGCAGCAGGACCTCGAAGCCTTCGCGGTGCAGTTGGGGATCGCGGATCGGGTGATCTTCGCGGGCTTTCGCCTGCCGGTGGAGGAGAACATTGCCCTGCTCGACCTGCTGGCGATCACCGCGGTCGAGGAACCGCTGGGGCGCACACCGCTGGAGGCCCTGATGCTGGGGGTGCCTTATGTCGCCACCGACGATGCCGGACTGGGCGAGACAGCGCGCCGGTTTGGCGGCGGGCTGTTGGTGCCGCGCGGGGCTGGTCCCGGCGCATTCGCGGCAACGGTGGTGCAGGCGCTCGGCACGGAGCTGCCGGATTTCGCGGAGGAGCGACAGCGCGCCCGCGAGAGCCTGTCGGCCGCCCGCCATGCGGCGCAGATACTCAAGGTCTACGAGGGTCTGCTCGGTTAGATCGCGCGCTTCGAATTGCTATCTCCGACTTCGCCCGAACCACCTTAATCGTCCTCGCGGCTGCTCCTAGATCGCCAGGCGCTGGTCCACCGTCACCTTCGAACCCGAATAGCTGGTCGAACTGTTCAGCACCTGGCCCGGCTTGGCGATCAGGCGCTTGATGTGCAGGTTGACCACGCCGTCCTCGGCGCGGAACAGCGGCACTTTGGGGTCGCCCGAGGCGATCAGGACATCGACGGTGATGGTGCGCGTCGCGGTCTTGCTGCCCTTGCCGATGATGCCGACGAAGCGATTGGTGCCCAGTTCGACGAGGCCGTGGCTCTGGCTGGTCCAGGCCTTGATGCCCTGGCGGCATCCCGCGAGATAGACGTTGTCCACCCGCACGTTGCCCTTGATGTCGAGGCAGGCGTCGCTGGCGTTCAGCACGCGGCCGTTGGAAATCGTGCCGGAATAGCCCGCCTCCGTCGAAATGCCGTCGACATTCAGGTAATGGCTGCCCGGTGCCATGAACAGATTCTGGAAGTCGAAGTTGCTGATTTCAAAGGTACCGACGTCGTTGGCGTCCTTGCCCTTGAGGGTGATGGCGCCCCAGGCATCGTCGCTGTTGATGGCGGGGTGATCCTTGTCGCCGATCCAGACGAGGTCGCGGAATACCGCCTTGCCGATGCCGTTGCTGACATTGACGAGGCCGAGACCCAGCGTCGCGTCGGCGCGTGCCTGCGTGTCGGACACGCGCCGGACCTGGAGGTTGGGAACGTTCTCGCCGCGCATCAGCGGGCCATAGCGCTGCGATTTGACGTCCTGCATCATGAAACCGCTGGCATCCTTGCCGTTGACCAGGATCTTGCCGTCGGCAATGCAGAGTTTCGACACGCCGGGCGTCGAATCCGTCAGGCGGATCGTCGGCACGGCCTTGCAGGCTGCGGAAGCCACTTGCGGGGCGGCGATCGAAGGCATCCGGAATGTCGTCGCGGCCGTCGTCCCACTGGCCGTCGTGACGGGCGCGGCGACCACGCTCGACAGCGAAGCGGTCGGCACGCCGGTGGAGGATCCCATCGCGGTCAGTGGAAGTGCAAAGACAAGTGTGCGGAACATTATGTTTCCCAATGACTTATGCGTTACATTGCAATTTATTGATGGGGGCATCACGAATATTCTCATTCGCAGGGCCTGATTCTGTTTGGTTACTTGCCGAAGCGATGTTCAGGCCACAACATGCGGCAGGCGGAAAATGTCCTCAAACGGGGCGGAGCGCTGCCACATTTGCGACGGGCCGTTTCGCCGCGCGGCCCTGCAAGTTGGCGTGGACGGTGAATCCGCAGAGCAATCCGTAGAACAGCAGGCCCTCGATCATCCAGAACGGCATCGTCGCCATGTTGAGCAGGAAGAAGCCCAGATGCGCCATGACCAGCGTGAAGCGCGCGGGCGTTCGCGCGGTCAGGGCCAGCACGAACATCCAGATCCACAGCAGCAGCATCGCCGCCACGCCGAGCACGCCCAGTTCGTAGAGGGTGGAGATCAGCGTATTGTGCGCATAGTAGCGATAGCGCCCCTCCCAGGCATTGGCGCCGAAGCCCAGCATGTGCTGGGGCGGTGTGCCGGCCTCCCAGGCATTGACGTATTGGCTCCAGAGCAGCAGTCGCCCGGAGAGCAGGGCCTGGTCGGCGCGGCTGAACTCGCCGGGATCCTTGCTGAGGATCGCCGGGTTCTGCGCCAGGGTCTTGATCGCATCGAAGCGGTCACCCGCGACGATCGGCAGCACCGGCACCGCCGAAAGCAACAGCAGCACGCCGAGGATCGTCGCGATGGGCCGCTGGGCAGGCCGGACCGCGCCGGTAATGCTGGCGATGAACAGGCCCAGCATGAGCGGCCCGGCGGTGATGATCGCCGTGCGGTAGTTCGCGGCGAAAATTCCGCCGAGGCAGATTGCGGCGATGGCCAGCTTGTAGAGCGCGCGCAGACGGGGGTTGAGGATCGCGGTCAGCAGGCCGGTCAGTAGGATGATCGAGAAGCTGGCCTCGTGATTGTAGCCGCCGATGTAGGAAGTGGAGCCGTCGCTCTCGGTCGCCTTGGCGATGTGAAGGAGCAGACTGAAGCCTTGCAGCAGCAGCGGCAGCAGGAAAGTGAACAGCAGTCGCAGCAGAACTTTGCCCGCGCCGTCGGCCATGAAGGCGTCGTAGGCAGTGAGTGCGATGATCGCGAGATAGGCGTATTTCACCAGGCTCTCGACCGCGCCGGAGGCCTCGCCGTTCAGCATCGCGCTCATCACGATGACCAGCAGCATTGGCACCACCGGCGCCAGGATCAGCGACACGGCGCGGCTGCGCAGGAGCAGCAGGCTGCCGATCAGCACCAGTACGACCGAGGCCAGCGCGTTCCAGCTCAGCCCCAGCGGCGAGGAGGCGAAGGAAAATTTCGGCATTGCCGACATTGCAAGGCGCAGTGCGAAGGCGACGATCAGGAAACGCGTCGATGCGCTGACACGCAGGCAGAGCACGACGACGAGCACGCAGAACAGCAGCATCGTCGGCAGTAGTAGAAAGATCGGGATGGGCGGACTGCCCGAAGTCAGTGCCAGCATCGCGTGCTCCGGGTCCTGTCAGTTGGCATGAGTGAGCGCATGGCGATGCCTCCGGCGGCCCTTGAGCTTGCGATAGGTGGCGGCGGTGCGTTTCGCCACTTCGTCCCAGTCCATCAGGGTATCGGGCAGCAGGCCTTTCGCCTCACGCGCCTCGGCACGGTCGGCGAGGCGCACGGCGAGGGCGGCGACGTCGCCGACCGGGAAATAGCGGCTGGGTGGCAGGCCGAGGTCGAGATTGGGCTGGATGTCGCTGAGCAGCACCGGACAGCCGCAGGCCAGTGCTTCCAGCGCGGCGATCGGCAGGCCCTCGTGGAAGGACGGCAGCACGAAAAGCCCGGCATTACGCAGGAGAACTCCCAGCCTCGTGCGCGGCACCATGCCGAGGAAGCGGATGCGCGGTTCGGCCAGTGACAGCAGGTTCTGGGCGTAGCGGTCGTCCTTGCGTCCGGCTCCGGCGATGACCAGGGTGCGGGTGTCGTTGCTGCGCCGGAATGCCTCGACTAGAATGTGGATGCCCTTTTCCGGCACCAGTCTCGCCACGCAGATGACGTAGTTTCCGCTTGTGAGGGCAAGTTCGTCCAGCACCTCCGCGTCACTCTGGGGTGACGGGGGCATCGTGCTGACGCCGTTGGGAATGAATTCGACCCGCTCCGCCCGCGCCGGATAGCGCGCTTTCATGCGGGCCGCGAGCGAGGGGGAGACGCAGACCACCCGGTCGGCGAAGCGAACGCCGAGCCACTCGCCGAGCTTGAGCATGAGGCGGGCGCCGCGCCCCCATTTCTCGCGGTCGTAGTCGGCGCCGTGGTGGGTCAGCAAGACCCCGAGGCCGAGCAGGCGGGCGAGCGGCGCGAAAAGGGCCGGGCCGACCGCGTGGATATGCACGGCGTCCGCACCCCGGCGGCGGGCGTGGAGAATGCCGACAAGGGTGGAGACGAGCGCCTCGCTCACGCGCCCGGTCGGCGAATAGAGCGGGGTCAGCGCGACATGGCGAAAGCTGGTCATCGCCGGATCGACATAGGGCGCGCGGCAGCAGACCTCGATCTCGATGCCGGGATCGAGCGCGGCGATGCGCGGCAGCAGTTCCTCGCAGTGGGTTTCCACCCCGCCCATGACGCCGGGAATGCCGCGCAGGCCGGTGACGCAGACTTTCATGGCCCGACGGCCTGTTCTTCTGGCCTTGCGGCATCGACCAGTGCGGTGCGGAACCGTTCGACTGCGCTTTCCACGGAGAAGGCGGCGGCGCGCCCGGCGGCGGTAGCCGCGAAGGTGGCACGTCGGGGGCCGGTCAGTTCGGCCATGCACCGGGCCATCGCGTCATCGTCGTTCATGGCAATGAGCGCGCCGCCGTGGCCGAAGGCAGCTTCGTCGCCATCGCGGTGGACTTGCAGGATTTCCGCCGGACCGGATGGGCAGTCCGTCGCAACGACCGGCAGGCCTACCGCCATCGCCTCCAGCATCGCGTTGGGGAAGCCCTCCGCGTTGGAAGTGAGCAGATAGCATCCCGCCCGCGCCAGGACCGCATAAGGGTTGTCGAGAAAGCCGGGAAAGCGGACGCGATCGGCAAGCCCCAGCGATGCCGCCAGCGCGATCAGATTTTCGCGCAGGGGGCCTTCGCCGAGTACGATGAGATCGCCCTCCGTTTCCGCCTTTGCGAGCGCGCGGATGGCCATGGCGGTGTTCTTGTTGTCGACCAGACGGCCCATGGTCACGAAGTCTACGGTGTTCACCGGGATCGCCGGTTCTTGCGCGGCAAGGCTGCCGATGCGGGCGATGTCAACGGGATTGTAGATCACCGAAATCCTTGTGGGTTCGACCGCGAAGTCGCTTTCCAGCGTGCGGGCGACCCCTTCGGAAACGGCGATGATCCGCTGGGCCGAAGGATAGGTGTTCCGGATCAGCAACCGGCTGAGCACGCCGAGGCGGCCGGTCTTCAGGTGGGCGGTGGTATTGACCCGCTCGCTGATAACCGCCGCGCCGCCGCTGCTGCGCATCGCGAGGATCGCGGCGACATTGGCGCGCGAAAGGAACGAGAGCGTCACGTCCGGGCGCAATTGGCGTACCAGCTTGCGCATGCGGATCACGCTGCGCAACAGGCTGCCGCGCGTATCGAGGCGCGCGACCCGCACCCCGACGGGCAGGCGATAGGCTTCCTCCGTCTCGTTATCCAGCAGGGCCACGGTGATCGCGAATTGCCCGGCGCTTCGGCTGAGCCGGTCCACCAGAGTCGTGAACACCCGCTCCGCCCCGCCGCCTGCGAGCGAATTGATGACGAAGAGTGCGCGAAGCGGTGATTCGGAACGCATGCGACCTCTCATGATCCCTGAGCAGGCGCAGCGTAACCAGCGCGTGGCGCCGGTGATATTCAACAAAAGGGCCAGTCCGTGGCCCATCGGGGGTATCGCTGGCGTCGGTATCGACTGTCGCGCGGCTTTGATAAGCGACGGTTTTGTCGCCCTCCCTCGTCATTGCGAGGACGGGTATAGGTTCCGGATATCCGCGTAATCCCGGCCCTTCGGCTTTCGCGCGAAGGGCCGGGCACCGGCTCGCGTCCCTTTTTACGGCCGGTAGAGCGCTTCGGTGGGGAGGATCACGCCGTTGGCCTTGGCATAGCCGTCCCAGTCGGCGGTGAGTTCGCGCAGTTTTTCGGGGTTTTTCGCGGAAAGATCCTCGGTCTCGCCGGGGTCCTTTGCGATGCTGAACAGGCGCCACTGGCCGTCGCCGATGTCGGTCACTTTCCAGTCTCCCTTGCGGAGTGCACGGCTGCCGAACAGTTCGGTGCCGAGCGGCTCGTCGGCGGCATGGACGAAGGCGGCCTTGCCTTCGAGCCAGGGCCGCGCGCTCTTGCCGGTGATCGGCAGCACGGTGCGGCCCTGGAACGTGGTGCCGCCGCTCGGCACGCCGGCATAATCGAGCAGGGTAGGCGCGATGTCGGCCACGCTGACATAGGCGCTGCCGATGCCTTTGGCCTTGGCGAGGCCTTTCCCGTTGACGAAGGCCACGGTGCGGGTGCCGCCCTCGGAGGCATAGGCCTTGGTCAACCAGGAGGGCGCGGTGCCGGCCTGCGCCCATTCGGGGCCATAGGTGATGTAGGAATCCGGCTTGCCGCGATTGGCGAAGCTGTTGTCGGCTCCCTCGACCCGGTTGGCGAGCATCCTGGCACCGGTGGTCCGATAGTCGAGGCCCTCGGCGCCATTGTCGGCGAGGAACACGATCACGGTATTGTCGAGTTCGCCGCTGGCGCGCAACGCATCGAGCACGCGGCCGACGTTGCTGTCCATCCGCTCGACCATGGCCGCGTAGATTTCCATGTCGCGCGCGGCCTCGCGCTTGTCGGCGACGGAAAGCGAATCCCAGCCCCCGCGCGGCGCGCGGACGCTGTGGGCCGCCGTGCCCTTGGGCAGGATGCCGAGCTGTTCCTGCCGGGCGAGGCGGCGGCGGCGGATTTCGTCGAAGCCCACATCGTACTTGCCCGCCTGTCGGGCCACGTCCTCGTTAGGCGCCTGAAGCGGCCAGTGCGGTGCGGTGAAGGCGAGATAAGCGAAGAACGGCTTGTCAGGGCTTTCCGCGCGGCTCTGCTTCAAGTCGGTGATCAGGTTCGTCGCATAAATGTCCGAGGAGTAGAAATCCTTGTCCAGCGCGGTCAGCACCTGGCCGTCGCGGGTATAGGTAGCGCCCTTGCCGGGGCCGGTTCCGAGGTCGCGGCCATAGTGGTTCGCACCGCCCTGAAGCAGCGCGAAGCTATGCTGGAACCCGCGCGCGTGGGGATCGAGGTCCGGCGTCAGGCCGAGGTGCCACTTGCCCGAGAGTAGCGTGCGATAGCCGCCTGCCGCCAGGCGTTCCGCCAGGCTGGCGACGTCGCGGCTGAGGTAGCCTTCGTAGCCCGGCTGGCCTTTCTGGTTCGGCGCAGTCAGCTCCGCCATGCTGCCGAGGCCCGCACGGTGGTTGTCGGTGCCGGAGAGCAGCATCGAGCGGGTGGGGGAGCAGGTCGGCGCCGTGTGGAAGCCGGTCAGCCTTAGCCCGTCCAGCGCCAGCCGGTCGAGATTGGGGGTGGCGATCTCGCTGCCGAAGGCGCCGATGTCGGAAAAGCCGAGGTCGTCGGCGATGATGACGAGGAAGTTCGGGCGCTGCTGGGCCGGAACGCCCGCTGGAGCGGGCGCCTTGGCCGCGCCGGGAACGGCCATCGTCGAAGAGAGCAGGGCCGCGCCGAGGGCGGCGGCGAAAGCGAGAGACTTGGATTTCATCAAGGGGTCCTTGATAGAAAAAGCCCGCGCCGCGCCCGAAGTGTTCATGTCGGCGCGGCGCGGGGAGTGAACGGCCCGTGCAGGGTATGAGGGATCAGGCCGGTTCGTAAGGGATTGCCTTTTCCTTGCGGATGGTGCGGCTCTGGCGGCCGTCGATCGAGACCGGCACCGAACCGGCGATCGTCGCGCGGCGCAGGGTGCGGCGCTGGAGGCCGAAGTCGGCGACAGCGCGGTGCTGGGTCGCCTGATTGTCCCAGAACGCCACGTCGCCCGGCTGCCAGCGCCAGCGCACGACGTTCTCCGGACGGGTGATGTGTTCCTGAAGGATCGAGAAGATCCGCGCCGAATCCGCTTGGTTGAGACCGGCGATCCGCTTCACGAAGTGCCCGAGCAGCAGCCCGCGCTGGCCGGACACCGGGTGAACGCGGACAAGCGGGTGCTCGGTCTCGTAGACGGTCGAGGCGAAGATGTTTTTCTGGAACAGGGCGCGGTTCTGGGTGGCGGCATCGTCCTTGGGGGCGTTGCCCAGCACGGCCGCATAGTCGTAATCGTTCGAATGGACTGCCCAGAGACCGTTCACCAACTGGCGCAGGCTTTCAGGCAGGCCTTCGTAGGCAGTTTCGGTATTGGCCCAGACGGTGTCGCCGCCCGCTTCCGGAATGGTGATCGCGCGCAGGATCGAACCGGCGGGATAGGCGTCGGTGAAAGTCACGTCGGTATGCCAGCTGGAGGCGGCGTAGCCTTCCTTGCTGTCGAGTTCGAGCAGGTAGCGCGAGCCTTCGGCCACCGGCACCGTGGGATGCGCGACCGGATCGCCGAACAGCGAGGCGAAGTCCTCGTGGCGCTGGTCGGTCAGCTCGTGCTGGCCGCGGAAGAAGATCACCTTGTGGCGGACGAGCGCGTCCTTGACGGCCTGCACGGTCGCTGCGTCGAGATCTCCCGAGAGAGTGACGCCGCGGATCTCGGCGCCGATGGTGCCGGTGATCGGCACGATGTCCAGCGGGGAATTCGGGTCCTTGGCGTTGGCGTAAGTGGCAATCGAAGTCATGGCATTCACTCCTTCTTCTGGATTTCGGAAACTTATTCGGCGGGAACGAGAGCCGCGGCGTAGACTTCGTCGCGGGCCTTGAGCTGACGGCGGATTTCGGCGTGCCGGTCGGCATCGAGCGGGAAACCTGCCACCAGCGCGGCAGCCAGGGTGTGCGCCAGCGCCGGGCCGAGGGCGAAGACCAGCAGCAGGGCGTTCAGCGCCTCGGGAGTGTTGGTGGCGGCCTTGGGGTCGAAGCCGAAGGCGGTGACGAGCGGCAGGGCGATCCCGAAGGCGAGCGCGCCGCCCAGCTTCATCGAGACGCTGAAGACCGAATAGTAGAGACCCACGCGGTCCTCGCCGGTCTCGGCGCGGTGGAGGTCGGCGACGTCGGCCACCATCGAGCGCAGCATCAGATTGCCCGAGCCTTGCGAGAGGCCCTGCGCCACGGCCAGCGCCATCATCAGGCCGAACCGGTCGGGGGTGAGGAAGACGAGGCCGAAGTTGATCGCGGCCTGCGTCAGTTCGGCGGCGACGGCGGCGCGGCCCTTGCCGAGACGTTGGCCGATCCGCCGCCAGATGGGTCCGGCCAATATGCCGAACGAATACTGGAGCAGGAAGAAGCCCGCCGCCCATTCGGGGCGCTGGAAGTAGATGGTGACAATGAACAGCAGCAGCGCGGTGCGCACGCCCTGTCCGGCGGTGACGGCGGCATCGGCGGCGAGCACGCGCAGCAGCAGGGCATTGCCGAAGACCGCCTTCAGCGTCCTGCCCAGCGCGAAGCGTTCGGCGCCGATGGGAGCACTGCTGTCGGGAAAGGCGGTCAGCGTCAGCAGCAGGCCGGGAACCGCGGTGACGAGCACCAGCGTTCCGAACAGGGTCAGGCGCAGCGGTCCGTCGTCGGGTCGGAACTGGTCGGCCAGAGTGGGCATCAGCAGGGTCAGCACCAGCGCCCCCGAGGACAGCAAGGTGAACTGCGAGGCGATTCGGGTACGCTGGTCGTAGTCGCCGCTGATCTCGCCGGACCACGCCATCAGCGTCGTCTGGGTGGTCGAAGCGCCGATGTAGTAGCAGATGACACCGATGCCGACCCAGGCCAGAGTGGCGCCTTCGGGCGGAAAGAACAGCATGGCGCTGCCGACGATGAACAGCAGGCCGCCGCCCGCGATCCACGGTCGTCGCCGTCCGAAACGGCTGATCGTGCGATCGCTGAGTGCGCCGATCACCGGATCGAGCAGTGAATTCACCACCTGGCCGATCAGGTAGACCAGCCCCAGCCCCGCCAGCGGGATGGCATAGTGGCGCGACAGGATGGCGGGCACGAAGGCCATGACCGGCTGGGCGGCGGCATAGACCGGCACCGACATGGCGGTGAAGCGCAGGAGGCGCCAGCTATCGGGCTGTTCCGGTCGCGATGGCGATCTTGGAAGGGTCTCGCGGGTCATGGCTGGCGCCTCCTGATTGCTGGGGTCAGAGCTTGGTGCGCAAGGTCGCGCCGAAGGTGCGTGGCTCGCCGAGCTGGGCGGTGACCACGCCGGTGTTGGCGGCGCTGAGACTGACGAAGTAGTTCTTGTCGAACAGGTTCTTGGCCCAGATCGAGAAGTCCCAGAGGCCGTCGTCGGTCCTCAGCCCGATGCGTCCGTTGGCAATGCCGAAGCCGGGGATCTGCGCCCAGGCCGAGTTCGAGGCCGAAGTGTTGAAGTTTGAGCGATAGGCGTAGTCGGCGTGGGCATAGAGACCGAGGCCGTTGCCGCCGAGATCGCCCAGCGGGGTGTTGAAGTCCGCGCCGAGGGTCCAGGCCCATTTCGGCACGCCCGGCAGACGCTCGCCGGAAAGGTCCTGGATCGCGCCGAGGTTCTGGCGCTCGAAGGCCTGCGGGGCATTCTTGTACGTGACGTACGTGGCGTCGGTATAGGTCGCCGAGGCGTTGAAGCTCAGGCTGTCGGTGGGCGCGATGTTGAACTCGCCCTCGATACCGCGCGAGCGGACCTTGGGAATGTTGGAGATGTACTGGCGGCCGACGACAGCGCCTGCCGGCAGGTCGGTGATGGTGGTCTGGTAGTCGCTAATCTCCGTCCAGAAGGCGGCGGCGTTGAACGTCGCGCGGCGGTCGAGAAACTGCGACTTGAGGCCCAGTTCGAAGGCATCGACCTTTTCCGGCTTCACGTCTGGATCGACCCCGGCGGGCAGGACCGAGAGGTTGAGCCCGCCAGACTTGTTGCCGCGCGAATAGGAGCCATAGACATTGACGTCGGGCGCGATCTTCCAGCTCAGCGTGACGAGGCCGGAGAGGCTGTTGTCGGTGAAGCTGGTGGCATAGCTCGTCACCGGGTTGAACTGGGTGCGGATCGCGGTGATCGCCGCCTGCTGCGCGGCAGTGAACCCCGAGATGTCGGTTCCGTCCACCCAGTATTGCGAGAAGGCGCCCGACTTCTTCTCATGGGTGAAGCGCAGGCCCGTGGTGAGGGTCAGGGCATCGGTGATGTGCCAGTTGGTCTGGCCGAACAGGGCGAGGGTCTTGGTTTCCGGCGTCGAGGTGGAATTGGACTCGAAACCGTCAAGCGCGGCATTGGCGATCGTCTGGTTGGCAGTCGGCAGGTTCCAGAGCGCTGCCGCCGGACCGTAGCGCGAGGCGCCGTAGCCGCGCACGATCTGCCAGAAATAATAGGCACCGATCACGTAGTCGAAGCTGCCGCCGCCCTTCGAGGCAAGGCGCAGTTCCTGGCTGAACTGGCGCTGGCGATTGGCTTGCTGGGCCTTGGTGACGATCGGCAGGGAGGTGCTGTCACCATCGTTGGCCGGATTCCAGTCCCACCAGCGATAGGCGGTGATCGAGGTCAGCGCAGCACTGCCGAGGTTCCAGTTGACTTCGCCCGAGACGCCGTATCCGGCCATATTCGACTGGTAATGACTGTTCGCCTCGCCCACGCGGTCGAACGGCTGGAAGCTGGGCAGCGTGTAGTCTGGGAAGCGCGCGGCGCGCTGCGCCCAGTTGTTGGCGATCGTCGCGCCGTTCTCGTAAGTCGTGTGCAGTCCGGCGAAGACGTTGAGGACGTGGTTTTGCTTCTGCTTGGCGTAGTCGCCGATGATGCGGATTTCGAGATCCGGGTCGGGCGTGAAGAGCAACTGGCCGCGGATCGACTTGTTCAGATAGTCCTGCGCGCGGGTCCTGGTGGTCTTGTTCCAGAGGAAGCCGTCGTTCTCGCTGATCGCGCCGGACAGGCGCACGGCCAGCAGGTCCTTGAAGATCCCCGCCGATCCCGAGGCGCGGAACTGGTAGAAGCCGTAGTTGCCGATGCTGGCCTCGGCCGAAAGCTCGGGGTCGAAGCTTGGCTTGCGCGAAGTGACGTTGATCACGCCCGAGGTGGTGTTCTTGCCGAACAACGTGCCCTGCGGCCCGCGTAGCACTTCGATGCCCTGAAGATCGACGAGGTCGAACTGGGCCAGGCCGACGCGGCCGTAGTAGACGTTGTCGATATAGAAGCCGACGCCGTTCTCCAGCCCGTCGTTGGTGAGCGAGATATTGGAGCCGAGGCCGCGAATGTTGATGTTGGTGTTGCGGGCGTTGTAGGTGATGACCTGAAGACTGGGCACCTGCTGCTGAATCGCGCCGAGCGTATAGTCACCGCGCCGTTCGAGGCTGGCGGCGCTGATGACGCTGATGGCGACCGGCACATCCTGGACGTTCTCGTCGCGGCGGCGCGAGGCGGTGACGACGATGGCCTCTCCGCTGCCACTTTCCGTGACGGTTTCAGGTGCCTCTTCGGCAGCCAGAGCCGAAGGCGCGGCGGCGATCAGCGAAATGGAGAGGGCGAGCGGACTGCTGGCGGTAACGAAGCGGCGAAACATTCAAGTCGATCCCTGTTTTCATGAGTGCGCACCGATCTTTCGTCGGGCGTGACAATTTCCGGATTTTCGGGCTGACGGGCTTCAGGGCGCGAGACGGCAGCCGGAGCCTGCGATAAGGCTTCGGAAAACCGGCATGGGACACGCGGGTCCTCCGGCGCGAAACCCCCGGTTTCGGCGCAAGGTGCGTGAAGTCTGTCAGGAAAGGCGCGGGCTGCCGCTCGGACGGCCCATCGCTGCGCGTCAGGCGCGCGGAGTCATGGTCTGCATCGTATCACCTCATCCTTGGCGTGAGGGGAACACGATGCCTGGCGCTGTCGCCTGGAGCATCGCGCGCTTTAGCGGTTGGTAACGCGGAGCAAGCTGCTTCCCGATCAAATGCCGCGGACCAGTGAGCCTTGAACATGCACGGGCGGACTGGTCAGCCGTTTGCCGTGCGGTGTGCTTGTCTAGCTATTTGGTTGAGAAAGCCGGGTCAATACAAGGTTTTCTATCGGGGGCTATGGCAGGGATTTCGGGGCATTCTCTTTCTTCCCGGAAATCTTCTTTTGGATCAGCCGGTTGCGGAAAGGGGGATGACCCTGTTCGTTTCTGAAGTCATCTCTGGAGAGACGGCTGGTCCGGTCCCGAAGAGAGTTGTAACGAAGCGACATGACCGTTCTCCCCTCCATTTCGCCTGCGAATCCCCCTTCGATGCCGCTGCAAGGCCGCCGCGCGCTGGTCACCGGTGCTGCGGGCGGGTTCGGCCGCGAGATTGCGCTGGGCCTGGCGGGAGCCGGGGCCTATGTGATCCTGCATGGGCGGCGCGAGGCGCAGCTTGCCGTCTTGCTTCGGGAGATCGTGGAGGCGCAGGGGACGGCTCAGATCGCGGCTTTCGATCTCGCCGACGCCGAGGCTGCGCGGGATGGGCTGCGGGGGATGGGAAAGGTCGATATCCTCGTCAACAATGCCGGTCATCGCGATCGCCGCGCGATGGCGGAACTGGACCGCGAGGCCGTGCGGCGGATGCTGGAGATCAACCTCGTCGCGCCCTTCGATCTGGCGCGGGTTCTGGCGCCGGGCATGGATGTGGGCGGACGGATCGTCAACGTGACCTCCATCGCCGGGCAGATCGCGCGTTCGGGCGATGCCGCCTATACGATGGCGAAGGGCGGGCTGGACGCGATGACGCGGGCGCTCGCGGCGGAACTCGGGCCGCGCGGGATCACGGTGAATGCCGTCGCTCCCGGCTACTTCGCGACAGAGGCAAACGCCGCCATGGTTGCCGATCCGGCCGTGGCGGAGCATCTGGCGCGGCGAACTTCACTGGGGCGCTGGGGACGGCCGGAGGAAATCGTCGGGCCGGTGGTGTTCCTGGCTTCCGATGCGGCGAGCTATGTGACCGGACAGGTCATCGGCGTGGATGGCGGCTATCTGGCGCATTTCTAATGTATTGCGATAAGCGCATGTTTCGCGGCGTTTTGTGCAACTGGGGCCGACGCTCTTGCGGTTCCCGTCTTTGCTATAACCCGCGAGGGTCAAAGTTGCGGTTCTTGCGACGGAAAACCGTGATGCGGAAGGCAATGAAATCTTCTCGATGTCAGGTTTCAGAAGTGCAGCATGGCGGAAGTCCATCCTGATTTCTCATATTACCTAATTAAAATCATATAGATAAAAGATTTAAGGTCGGCGTTCACCCATTCCGATCCCGCCTGGGTAGCGATGCGGAAAGCGCAATCACCCCGTTGCCAGATCGTCGCTCGACTTTTCCGAACGATCGCAAAGCAGCGATGTGTTGCGAAATATGCAACTAGGAATTTCTTTTCTTCATTTGCGATAATCGCGATTCTCGACCATTTAGAGCGGGCCTTTCAGGCATCCTCTCCCAAAAACTTTCCAAGGGCTGGTCTTCGGACCGGCCCATTTTTTTGTCTTCCCTGCGTGAGCGCCCTTGCAAATCCGGCAAGGCTGTCCTGAAGGCGATCGCCATGCAGCAGGGAGAATTCGAATGCGTCTCGGGAAATTTGCAGGTCTGACCGCGCTTGCGCTTGGCCTCGCGAGCCTCGATGCCGGATCGGCGGCGGCCGCTCCGCGCTGGTCGCTGGCGATCCATGGCGGCGCAGGCGTGATCGAGCGCGGCTCGCTGACGCCCGAGCAGGAAAAGGCCTACCGCGACGGCCTGGACGAAGCGCTTCGCGCCGGGGCCGCCGTGCTGGACAAGGGTGGTACCTCGCTAGACGCCGTGACTACCGCCATCCATGTTCTGGAAGACAACCCCCTGTTCAACGCCGGGCGCGGCGCGGTCTTCACCGCCGAGGGCCGCAACGAACTTGATGCGGCGATCATGGACGGCCGCACGCTCAAGGCCGGGGCCGTCGCGGGGATCACCCGCACCCGCCATCCGGTGGACGCCGCACGCGCGGTGATGGATCATAGCCCGCATGTCATGCTGGCGGGCGAGGGCGCCGATCGGTTCTCGCGCGAGCAGGGCCTGGAACAGGTCGATCCTTCCTGGTTCCGCACCGAGAAGCGCTGGGAGCAACTGCTCAAGTGGGGCAAGAACCATCAGGCCGCGCTCGATCCGACCCATCTTTATGGCACTGTCGGCGCCGTTGCGCTCGATGCGGCCGGAAACCTGGCTGCCGCCACCTCCACCGGCGGCATGACCGGCAAGCGCTGGGGCCGCATCGGCGATTCCCCGATCATCGGCGCGGGCACTTACGCGAGGAACGGCGAGTGCGCGGTCTCGGCGACCGGCTCCGGCGAATACTTCATCCGCGAGAGCGCGGCACGGCAGGTCTGCGACCGGGTCGGCTATCTGCACCATAGCCTGCCTGCCGCTGCGCAGGAAACGATCGCTTCGGTCGGCGCGATCGGCGGCGACGGCGGGCTGATCGCGATGGGACCGGAGGGCGTTCCAGCCTTCGCACTCAATTCCTCGGGCATGTACCGGGGGCAGGTCTCGGCGGCGAGCGTGCCGCAGACCGCGATCTATGCGGATGAGACGATGCCCTCTGTGCGTTGAGCGGCGGGCCATTCTTCGGCCAGGAGACCGAACAGGAGCGTGTCGCGGATGCCGATATGGGTCTGCCATTCGGCGCGCAGATGACCCTCCTGCCGGAAGCCGAGCGCTTTGAGCAGTGCTATCGATCCGCGATTGTCCGGATCGGTATCGGCGAAGATCCGCCTTTGCCCTTCGGTGAAAAGTTGCTTGAGAACGGCGCTCACCGCTTCCCGGCCGATCCCGCGCCCCTGCGCTTCGCGGGCGAGGAGATAGCCGACCTCGCTGACGCCGGGCCGCTTCTGCCCGGCCGAGACGAAGCCGATCGCCCGGTCTCCACCGCGTTCGGCGATGGCCCAGGTTCGCCACGAACCGGCCTTCTCCAGCGCGAAATCGGCGCGCAGTTCGTCGAGGTTCGCGAAGGGCGCTCGCGACCACCATGTCATGCTGACCGGATCGGACATCGTCGCGAACAGGGCTTCGGCGTCGTCCGGCGTGCGGAGGCGCAGGGTCAGGCGTTCCGTTGCGAGCAGGGGGAGAGCGATGTCGTTCGATGTCATAGTCCGTGCCGTCGTTTCAATCCGAAGAATCGGGTTGCCAGAGTTCGATCGGATTTCCTTCCGGATCGTGGATGCGGGCGAAGCGGCCCACGCCCGGCATGTTCCATTCCGGATTGGTGACGACGCCGATGCCCGCCACGAGCAGCCGGGTGCTAAGATCGTCCAGGTCATCGACCCGGAAGTTGAGCATCCAGGCCTTGTCGGCGGGAAAATAGTCGGAGGCGGCGGGGAAGGGCGCGAAGACGCTGGGACCTGACGGGGTGTCCCAGGCGCCATAGGGCTCGGAGCCGACGCCGAGATGCTCGGCATACCAGGCGCGCAGCGCTTCCGGCTCCCTGGCGCGGAAGAAGAAGCCGCCGATCCCCGTAACTCCCATGTTTCCGTCTCCCGATATCGAGTGCAGCGGCATATCACGATACACTGCCACAGGCGATATCCGGACCTGCGGCCATTTACGAAGTTCACATTTTGTTCGCTTGGTGCTAGGTCCGAGTCCATGCCGGACGCTGCGGACAGGAAGATCATCCACGTGGACATGGACGCGTTCTTCGCGTCGGTCGAACAGCGTGACGATCCCGCGCTGCGCGGCAAACCCGTCGCGGTCGGCCACGCAGCGGCGCGCGGTGTGGTCGCGGCGGCCAGCTACGAGGCGCGCAAGTTCGGGGTGCGCTCGGCGCTACCTTCGGTCACGGCGCTGCGGCGCTGTCCGGAGCTGATCTTCGTGCCGCCCCGCTTCGATGTCTACAAGGCGGTTTCGCGGCAGATCCATGCGATCTTCGCCGACTATACCGACCTGATCCAGCCGCTCTCGCTCGACGAAGCCTATCTGGACATCACCGCCAACCGGCGCGGCCTGCCCACGGCGTGGAAGACGGCCAAGGAAATCCGCGCGCGCATCTTGGAGGAAACCGGGCTGACGGCCTCGGCGGGGATTTCCTACAACAAGTTCCTCGCGAAACTCGCCTCGGACCAGCGAAAGCCCAACGGCCAGTTCGCGGTCACGCCGGACATGGGCGCGGACTGGGTGGAGACCCTGCCGGTCAAGCGCTTCCATGGCGTCGGTCCGGTCACGGCGGCGAAGATGCTGCGGCTCGGGATCGAGACCGGAGCGGACTTGCGCGCAAAATCGCTGGCGTTCCTCCAGCAGAATTTCGGCAGTTCGGCGGAATGGTATTTCCAGATCGCGCGCGGGATCGATGAGCGCCCGGTCAACCCGGATCGCGAGCGCAAGTCCTCCGGTTCGGAGACCACGTTCGACCGCGACCTGACGCGCGACGCAGAGATCGAGGCGGGCGTGCTCGGGCAGGCCGATGATGTCTGGGCCTGGTGCGAACGTGCCCAAGCCTTCGGGCGCACGGTGACGGTCAAGGTGAAGTATGCGGATTTCCAGATCATCACCCGCAGCCGCACCCATGCGGGCGTCGTCTGCCGCCACGAGGACTTGCGGGACGCGAGCCTGGCGCTGATCCGCTCGGTACTGCCGACCGAAAAGGGAATCCGCCTTGTCGGCGTGACCGTTTCCAACTTCGACCGGCCGACTGAGGAGGTCGCGCTGCCACTATTCGGGGTTGCGGGATAATATTGCAATCGAGTCGCAATAAGGATATTCCGCTGGCCTTGGGAGGGGTGTGTCGTTCCGGCTGCCCCGGCAATCACGACACGGAGATCGAGATGAACCTGAAATATCTGACCCCGCTCGTCCTCGCCTGCCTTGCTCCGAGCGTTCAGGCCCATGAGGTCTGGATCGAGCGCGACGGTACGGGGCCTGCCCGCGTCTATCTCGGCGAGCCGGGCGAGCCGCTGCCGCAGGGCGGCGATCCCGAGTTCGACCACCTCAAGGCGCCGAAGCTGATCCCGGCTGCCGGTGCCGCCGGTGTCCGCAAGGCGGGCTATATCGAATACACGGTCCCCGCCGGAGACGTTCGTGCCCATGACGACAGCGTGTTCGCGCCTTGGGGGCCGGACGACAAGAAGGAAGGCATCGTCTATTACGCTCGCGCCGGTCGCGGCGAGGCTCGCGCGGCGATGCCGTTCGAGATCGCGCCCGTCACCGCCCACGGCAACGGCTTCGTGCTGGTAAGCGATGGAAAGCCGGTAGCAGACGCATCGGTGACCGTGATCTCGCCCGAGAAGTGGTCCAAGTCCGTGAAGACCGATGCCCAAGGCCGGTTCACGCTCCCCGCGCGGGAAAAGGGGCGGTATATCCTGACGGCCTCGCACAAGAACGAAGCCGGTGGCGAGACGAGCCTCGGCAAGGTCGCCACGCTGCACGCGGTTGCGACGACCACTTTCGTCGTCGATTGATCGAACTCCGCCAGCAGGCCGTCAGGGAACCGGGTTTTCCAAACCGAGGCGCCTGACGGCCTGCTTGCGGCGGACCCTGCCTTGCAGGCGGCGGCGGATGACTTCCAGCCCCGCTTCGGCATCGGCTTCCCGGCCGCAGACGAAGAGATCGACCGCCGCGATGCCGTGTTCGGGCCAGGTGTGGATCGATATATGGGATTCGGCGAGCAGGGCCACGCCTGTCACGCCCATGCCGGGGCCGAAATGATGGAGGCGCATGTCGAGCAGGGTGGCTCGTGCCGCCTGGGCCGCCTCGCGCAGGCTCGTCTCGATCAGGGCGATGTCGCCAAGGCCCCGGCAGTGGTCGAGGTCGGCGATCAGGTGCAGGCTGCTGTCGGGACTATGCGCCATGTCAGGCGAGACTTTCGAAGGCGTGGCCAAGGTGGGCGAGGGCCTTTTCCGCCGCGATCACGCCGCGGTGATGGGCTTCCTCGAACAGCGACAGGCCGCTGAGGTCTGAGTGTGCGAAGAGGATCGGCGGCGCAGCATCGATCGCCGCGCGGCGGGCCGGATCGCTCAGGAAACCGGGCGAGGGGCGGACCATGGCATGGCCCCAGCGCCAGACGTCGATGCGCTCGATAGCGCCTTCGAGGTCCGGGTTCATGGCAAGGAGGTCGCTGCGCACCACGGCCTGCCAGTCGCGCAGGGGGCGAGTCATCATGATCTTGCGCGCCTCCTTCGGAGCTTCTCTGGAAAGCGGCATGTACCACGTCAGCACCGTCTTGCCGCCCTCGGTCGCTTCGCTCTGGTGGGTCGCAACTACATAGCCGAGCGATTCGCTGGCGGTGGAGACATTGTCCCAGGCCAGCGAGGTGCCCTTGCCTTCGGGATGCCGCGCGACGGTGACATTGGCCGTGACCCAGGGGGCATAGCTGAAATGGCCCGCCTCGGCGGTTTCCGGGGTGACGCGGGCGGAGACGAAGTGGGGCATTGCCAGCACCGCGACTTTCGCGCGCAGTCGGCGGCTGCGGCGGGCGCGGTGGTCAAAGACATCGACATGGGCGCCATCTCCGGCGGGAGTGACGCGAAAGACGGTATGGGCAGGGCGCAGCTGCCCGGCGATGCGCCCGGCCATACGGGCGGCGAGGCGGTCGTTGCCTTCGGGCCAGGTCAGTTCGCGGTCCCCGTCGCCGTTGGTCGCCCAACCCCGGCGTCCGGCAAAGTAGTGGATGCCCGCCCAGGCCGAGACATGTTCGGGTTCGCTGCCATAGTCGTCGCGGCAGCCATAGCGCAGCCAGGCGCGCAGGACCCCCGAGGTGAAGCCTTCCTTGTCTAGCCAAGCCGCGAAAGTTTCGCGATCGAGCGAGCGGAAGCGCGGGTCTTCGCTGGAGAAGGCCATCGGGATCGCGAAGGCGGGCTTGCCGTCGCTGCCGGTCGCGGCGCGGTATTCGGCCATGCGCCGCTCGAAGGCCTCGTGCTGGGCGCGGTCCTGCGCAGTTATGCCTTGCCGGGGGAACAGACCTTCCTGCCAATGGCCGCGCCAGAGCAGGCGTTCCTCCAGATCGGCGCAGAGCTGATAGGGATCGTAGACCGGCACACCGTCCCGCTCGCCGGTTATCATGCCGAATTGGCGAAGCATGTGCCGCAAGGCACCGGCCTCCCGGTTCGGCACCGGCAGGTAGTGGGCGCCGAGCGGATAGGCGCTCACGGCATTGCGCCCGGAGCGGGCATTACCGCCGGTGCGGTCCTCCAGTTCGAACAGGGCGAAGCGGTCGAACCCCGCTTCGGCGAGGCGCCAGCCCGTGGCAAGCCCGGCGACGCCGCCGCCCGCGATGACCACGTCGACGTCCTCGACCGCGCCTTCCGGTTCGGGAAAGCGGCCGTCGCGCAGCAGATGGCCGCGCTGCCAGTCGGCGCCGCCGAGCGTGCCGGGCACCACTTCCTCGCCGCACCCGGAGAGCGTGCCCGCCGTCAGCGCGCTTCCGGCCGCCAGTGTTCCACCTGCCAGCACTTGCCGCCGCGTCGGCTCAGCCTTCATACTGGCCCCATTCCTCGGCGAAGCTGCGCACGAGGGCCTGGTTGTCGAGCCGGTTCACCGGGGCCGGGCGGCGCGCCATGTCGGGTGGGAAATCGAACATTGCGCGCTCGCTGGCCGGGGTCAGGAAGCGCAGGCCCTTGGGCAGGCGCACCGTATCGCCGATCGGGCGGTGCGCGGCGAGCGTGAAGCCCCACTCGCCGAAGCTGGGCACATAGGCGTGATAGCCGCGCGCCGTGAACCCGGCGGCCTCCAGCGTGCTCGCGACCGTCCAGTAGGAGCGCGGGGCGATCAGCGGCGAGGTGCTCTGCACCGTCATCACGCCGTCGGGCGCGAGGAGGCGGGCGACTTCGCGGTAGAAGCTCTCGGTATAGAGCTTGCCGAGCGAGAATTCGGTGGGGTCGGGAAAGTCGACGAGGATCGCGTCGTAAGGTCCCTCGGCCTCGCGGACCCAGCGGAAGGCGTCGGCATTGTGCACGGTCATGCGCGGGGAGGAAAGCGAGTGCTCGTTCAACGCGGCAAGCTGCGGCGTGTCGCGGAACAGATGCGTCATTTCCGGGTCGAGATCGACCAGGGTGACATGGCGCACGCGCGGGTCGCGCAGCACTTCGCGCGCGGCAAGGCCGTCGCCGCCGCCGAGGATCAGCACTTTATCGGGATTGGCGACGCGGCCCAGCACCGGCCAGACGAGCGCCTCGTGATAGCGATACTCGTCGCGGGTGGAGAACTGGAGGTTGCCGTTCAGGTAGAGCCGCAGGTCCTCGCCGCGCCGGGTGATGACGATGCGCTGGTAGGGCGTCGAGCGGGCATGGACCACCGGCTCGGCATAGAAGGCCACTTCCGACCAGCGCTGCATGCGGTCGGCCATGGCGAGGCCCGCGATCAGGCTGGCGGTCACGACGAGGGCGGCGGCCATGTCGGCGGCGACGCTGCGCTGGCGGCGCAGCGCGAAGAGCAGGGCCAGCGCCACCGCGACATTGGCGAGGCCGAAGACGAAGCCGGTGCGGATCATGCCGAGCCAGGGCACCAGCACCAGCGGGAACAGCAGCGAGGCGATCAGGGCGCCGACGTAGTCGTAAGTCAGCACATTCGATACGAGTTCGCGGAAGGCGAAGCGGTGGCGCAGGATGCGGATCAGCAGCGGGATTTCGAGGCCCACCAGCACGCCGATCGCCAGCACCAGCGCATAGAGCACCACGCGGAAGTCGCCGACCAGCGGGAACAGCATGAACAGGCCTGCGGCGGACCAGCCGCCCAGCGCCGCGATCATGATCTCCACGCGCACGAAGACGCCCATCTCGTCGCCGCGAACGTGGCGCGAGAGCCAACTGCCCACGCCCATGGCGAAGAGATAGGTGCCGATCACCGTCGAGAACTGGGTGACGCTGTCGCCCAGCAGGTAGCTGGCGAGGGTTCCGGCGAGCAGTTCGTAGATCAGTCCGCATGTCGCGACGACCAGGACCGAGACCAGCAGGATGACCGCGAGCGAGGCGGGCGCTTTCCCGCCCTCCGGACTCGCGGCCGCAATGTCTTCAGCCATGAATGGCCGCGGCGATGATGTTCGAGATGCCGATCGCCACGGCTCCGGCAAGCAGCGCCACGGCCATGTTTTTGTGCTCGATGATCTCGCGCCAGAGTTCGCCGGGCGTCAGCCGGTCCACCAGCACGAAGCTGCCGACGAAGATCACGATGCCCAGCCCCGCGTAGAGCAGAGTGGCGAGGAAGACGGAAAGTGTGAGCATGTCGGCTCCTTCCAGTGAGAGGGCTGTTTAGCTACTTGTGCGTGGGACCGACGCGCCCGCCGTAGAAGCCGCCGCCGCTTCTGCCGCCGCTCCCGGCTTCTCGGGTCTCGTCCGAATAGGGCGACCAAGCGTAATAGGAGGCGGTGGCGGTTCCGGCGACGAGCAGCAGGCACCACAGCGTGAACAGGATCACACGCGGGGTCATGAGTTCTGGTTCCTGAAGCGTCGCCAGACGAGCACACCGGGATAGATCGAAAGCAGTATCACCAGGGTCCACCAGTTGCCCCAGGGCAGACTGCCGGTCCTCGCGTCGATGCGGATTTCGATGGCTTCCGGAGTGGACCAGGGATTGCTGCTGTCCACCGCCGTATCGACCGGCCACGAATGCGCGGCGGCATCGACGTAGAGATCATAAGTGCCGCGCGGCACTTGTCCGAACAGGGTGCTGGCGCTGCGGCTGCCTTCGGTCCAGGCGCCGTCGGAATCGCTGCCCGAATAGTGCTCGGACAGGCCATAGCCGTCGATCGACTGGCTGGTGGCCCGGTCTACCAGGCGGTAGTCGAGTTCGATCCAGCGATTGTCAAAATTCTCCCCGCTTGCGGTGACGGTGACGAACTGCCAGCCCCGCCGCACCGTGATCGCGCCGATTTTCTGGCCCTCGCGCGTCGATCCGAAAGGCGCGGTGACAGTGCCGCTCGCGCGCTCGACGGGTCCCGAGATGATGATCATCGCCAGCAGGGCAAGGATCGCGCTCGCCAGCACGAGCAGGCAGATTCGGCCGAGATCGTCCGGTTTCCGGGTCTCGCTACTGCGCGCACGAAGCGCGGAACGGCTTCGCCGAGCCGGGCGCGGCGGTGCGGTGCCGAAGGCCGTTTCGACCTCACCCGGCGGCAGGTCGATAAGCCGGGTCCAGTTCACTTCCCCGTCCGTGTCCTCGCGCGAAAGGGTGAAGTCGCGGGAGGCGTAGGACGTGGCGCGCGCCGTGTCGCCGGTGGCGACGCGCCAGTAGAACTCGCCGACCAGCATGCCGGTCACGGCTTCGCTCTCGTCGTCGTCCTGGAGGAAGCGCTGCCCTTGCCAGTGCACGAAATCGTCCCGCATTTCGGGACGGTCGAGCAGAGGAATGCCGAACTGCCACTCGCCGTCCCATTCGACCAGCCAGCGATAGCCGACGTAAGGATTGAACAGCAGGTACTCGAACCACAAGTCCTCCGACCCGCGCCGGATCATCGCGCCGATCACTTCCCATTCGGTGTCGAACAGGCTTCCGCGCGCGCCGAGCGGCAGCGAGAACTGCCCGGCGGTGCGCTTGTGGCGCTCGATGATCTGGACCTCGGGGCGCGAGACGTCGAGGATCGAGCCGCAATAGCGGCAGGCCAGATTGACCGACCAGCCTGCTGCGCGCACTTCCAGCGTGCCGCCGCAGGCTGGACAGGCCAGCGTGCGGGTGCTTGCTTGCGTGCCGGTCATTGCAGCACAGCCGGCAGCGGCCAGCCCTCGATCTCCCGCAAAGCGCGGGGCGAGAGGCCGGAAAGCTCATGCCAGGTGCCGAACCAGGCACTGGTGCCCTCGGCGTCGCGCTGGAGCGAGAGCGCTTCGCCGCCGGGGGCGCGGAAGTCCACATTAGTCATCGACCAGCCCGGCAGGGTGGGAAAGGGCAGATCGCCTTCGCTGCCGAGGCATTCGGCCTGCTTGATGTCGGAAACCTCGAAGGCGATGCCGTCCACTTCCAGGCCCTGCCCGACAAGCGGGTCGCGGCCTTCGGCAAAGGCGCGGGCGAGCGGATCGGCCATCACGTCAGGCCGCTGCGCCGTTAGCATGTACATGCCCATGGCCTCGCCCAGCCAGCAACCTTCGCCGCCGGGTGTCGCCAGCAGCCATTCGTTCCACGAACCGCCGCTCCAGCCCCAGCGTACGCGGCCCGCCGTAGTGTATTCGATACCCGCAATCGTGAAGCGCGTACCCAGCCCGATCGGCGAGATGTCGAACGGCACTTCGGCCACTTTGCCGATCTCTTCGAGAGCCTGCCCCTTGCGCAGGATCAGCGACTGGCAATGGGTGCAGGTCGTATAAGGCACGGAAAGCCCGCGCACGGGCAGGGCGGCGCCACACGACGGACAATGGATCACGCTGTCGCTCCCCCGAAACGCCGATCAGCGAATGCGCGAAAGCAGTTCGGCCTTCTTGGCGTCGAACTCCTGCTGGCTGAGCGCGCCGAGCGTCACTAGTTTGTGCAGCTTCTCGATTGTGGCAATCGGGTCCTCCTCTGCCGGAGCGGAAGGCTGGCCCGCAGCCCCGAGACCTACCGACATTGCCCCGCCAAGCGCGGTTGCAGCCGCGACGCCCGCGCCAATCCCGGCGACGCCGCCATCGACCCCGGCCGCCCGTTCGATCGCCTCGGCCGTCTGGAAACGGGTATATTGCCCCAGATCGCCGAGCACCCGCATCGACGAACCCTTGTCGAGGTGCGCCTGGACCTCTTCCGGCAGCGACACGCTTTCGACGTAGAAGCTCAGGCATTCCAGGCCCCACTGCGCGAAGGCCTTGTCCACTTCGCCCTTGATGCGGTCCGACAGTGCCTTCTGGTTGGCGGCCAGATCGAGGAACGGGATACCGCCGCTGCCCAGCGCTGTTGCGATCGCGGTCTGGATCGCGGCGCGCAGCTGCGGCTCCAGCGCCGAGACGTTCAAGCCCTCCAGCGTACCGACGACCCGCGAAACGAACGGTTCGAGATCGGCGACGCGGAAGGAATAGGACCCGAAGGCGCGAATGCGCAGCGCGCCGAACTCGGCATCGCGCACCGTCACCGGCTGGGCAGTACCCCACTTGAGGCCGTGCTGTTCTTTGCGCGAAAGGAACACGACGTCGGACTTGAACGGCGACTTGAAGCCCTTGTCCCAGTTCATCAGGCTGGTGAGTACCGGCAGGTTCGCGGTGTTCAGCGTGTGCAGCCCGGCCTCGAAGAAATCGGCGACGCAGCCTTCGTTGACGAAGACCGCGACTTGCCCCTCGCGCACCGTCAGCTGGGCGCCGTTCTGGATCTCGCGGTCCTCGAACGGCACGCGCCAAGCGAGTTGGCCCGGCTGTTCGAGCCATTCGATGACGTCCACGAGCTGCTTGCGAAGAAATCCGAACATGACAGACCCCGAAAAGATGGTCTGTCGAGCGTAGAGAGTTTGCCGCTTTCTGAAAAGGACGGAAACAAACTCTCTGCGGTTCGGACGAACAGGGCTTCGCTCGACTGTCAGGCTTCTGCCAGATGGGGCTGGCCGATCTTTATCGGCCGGGTGCCGAACAATACGAGCAGCAGTCCCGTCATGGCCAGGAGGCTGCCGGTAACGGAGACCGCGCCATAGCCGAGACCGAGCTTGACGACGGCTGCGCCGGCGGCTGCGCCCAGCGCATTGCCGAGATTGAACGCGCCTACATTGATCGAGGAGGCGAGGCCCGGCGCTTCCGAGGCCGCCGCCATGACCCGCATCTGCACGGGCGGCACCAGAGCAAAGGCGGCGGCGCCCCAGACCAGCAGCCCGATCGCGGCACCGATCTGCGAGGTCAGCGCCAGCGGCAGGACCATCATGACCACGGCCAGCAGCGCGAGGAACAGCTTGGTGGCACCGTCGAGCGACCAGTCTGCCAGTCGTCCGCCCGCCCAGTTGCCGATGGTGAAGCCGATGCCGATCAGCGCGAGGGCAAGGGTCACGAACGTGTTGGAGGCATGGGCGAGCTGGGTCAGGGCGGGGGCGACATAAGTATAGAGCGTAAACATCGCGCCTGCACCCATGACGGTCGTGGCCATGGCGAGCAGGACCGGGCCGCGCGTCAGGACTCTGAGTTCGCGTGCGACGTCCGGCCGGGTTCCGCTGCTACCCTTGGGAAGCGCGGCCCAGAGCGCCAGTATCGCGGTAAGGCCGATCAGCGCGGTGCCCGCGAAGGCGGTTCGCCAGCCGACTTGCTGGCCGATCCACGTCGCCGCCGGTACGCCGCCGATATTGGCGATGGTCAGGCCGAGGAACATCGTGGCGACGGCACTGCCCTGCTTTTCCTTCGGAACCACGCTTGCCGCGACCACGGCGCCGAGGCCGAAGAAGGCGCCGTGATTGAGGCTGGTGACAAGCCGCGCCAGCAGCAACGTATAGTAGCCCGGCGCCATGGCGGACATCAGGTTGCCGAGGGCGAAGATGCCCATGAGCAGCATCAGTGCGGTCCGTCTCCCGAACCGGCTGAAGGCCAGCGTCATGACCGGCGCGCCGAGCATGACGCCGATGGCATAGGCGCTGACCAGCAGGCCCGCCGTGGGGATGGAGACCTTGACGCCCTCGGCGATGACCGGGAGCAGGCCCATCGGCGAGAACTCGGTCGTGCCGATACCGAAGGCACCGATCGCCAGGGCGAGCAGGACTCGGCGGGGATGGGTTGGGTCTGGGCTGCTGGCGGTCACGGGAAAGTCCTTCGATCGATCATCATATGGGAAGGGGAATGGTGAGTGATGCAAAAATGGACTGTTCCGGACCGGCGCGGTAGGCTGCCCCGATGCGAAAGATTTTTGAATCGGATGCAAAGGTTCCGCTTGGCGCGGATCGGGCCAAGGCGTTGGAGGTCTTCACGGCGGTGGTGTCGGAAGGCAGCTTTTCCGCGGCGGGGCGGCTGCTCGACCTGACTCCCTCCGCCGTCAGCCGGACGGTCGACCGCATCGAGGCGCGGCTGGGCGTGCGGCTGCTGCTGCGCACCACACGGGCGCTGTCGCTGACGGCCGAAGGGCAGGCCTATCTTGGTGCGGCGCGGCGGATCCTGGCCGACCTCGACGATGCCGAGCAGTCGATCGCCGATCGCGGCGCGCCGCGCGGGCGACTGCGGGTCAGCGTCTCCCATGCCCATGCCCGGCTGACCGTGGTGCCGCTATTGGGCGAATTCGCGCGGCTCTATCCGCATATTCTCGTCGATGTCGGGGTCAGCGACCGGCTGGTCGATGTGGCGGCGGGGGAGGCCGACGTGGCGATCCGCTTCGGGCCACTGGCGGACAGTTCGCTCACTGCGCGCAAGCTGGGCGAGAACCGCCGCGTCATAGTTGCCGCACCCGGCTATCTGGCGCTCCGGGGCATGCCGCAAGTGCCGGAGGACCTGCTGGAGCACAATTGCCTGAACTTCAATTTTCGCCGCGCCGAGCCGGTCTGGCCGTTCCGCAAGGACGGACGCGACTATGCTCTGAGCGTGCGCGGTTCGATCGAGGCGAACAATGGCGAGACGCTGGGCCAGCTCGCGGCCGACGGCGTGGGCATCACCCGCGTCGGCCGTTTCAGCGTGGTGGAGGAGATCGCTTCGGGACGGCTGGTTCCGGTGCTCGAAGACTACAACCCCGGCGACGTGGAACTGGTCCACGCGGTCTTCGTTGGAGGGACGAACATGCCTGCGCGGGTGCGGGTCTTCGTGGATTTTCTGAGTGATCGCCTGAACGGCCAGATGAATCGCAGTCCGCATTTTTGACCTGTCGGGCGGGCTGGGATCGGCTATATCGCCAAGCTTGAAGAGACCTCTGCAATGAAGGAACCTAGACGATGACCCGGCCTCTCCTGCCCCGCGCCGCCTCTTTGGCATCGGTGCTGACGCTGGCCGCCGTTCTGCCTGCGGGCACGGCCTTCGCGCAAGTCTCGCCCGATCAGTTCCCGATGCAGTCGCCGGTCGGCGCGCCCAGTGCGTCGCCGCCGGAGGGCAAGCCCTCAGGCCCTGCGGATCACATGCCAAGCCCTACGGCCTGTCCGTCCGATCCGGTAGACCTGCCGCCCGAACTCGCGGCATGGACATCCCGCAGGCCCTTGCTGGCAGCCCGCGACACGCGCTCGCTGTCGGGCGCAAAGATCGATACCGGTAAGGCGATCGAGGGCGGCCTGCGCCCGACCTCCGAAATGCGCTATGCCCAGCGTCCCGAGAAGCCCGGCGGCTCGGTGAGCTTCGGCGGGCTTTACACATTCTCCGTGGCTGATGCCGGCAGTTACCGCGTGGCGCTTGGCGCGGCGGCCTGGATCGACGTGGTGAAGGCCGGAGCCAAGGCAGGGAATGGCACGGTCATGACTTCGACCGCGCATGGTCATGGGCCGGACTGCTCGGGCATTCGCAAGATGGTGGACTTCACGCTCCAGCCCGGCACCTATCTGCTCCAGATTTCGGGCAATGCCGCGGCCCGACTGCCCCTGCTGGTCACGCGCCTGCCCTGATACCGCTCAGTCACCTTGTGCGGGGAGCGGCTCCTCGCGCACCGCGCCTTCCAGCGCCCGATATTCGTCGGACCGGCCCAGCTCGCCCATGAGCGCCTGAAGGCCGCGAAACTGCGCGAGCACCAGGCGACCGGTGTCCGTCACTTTGGCGCCGCGCTCGCGGCTGCCACCGGCCACGGTTTCCACCAACGGAGCGTGCCAGCAGCGGTTCATCGCATCGACCAGTAGCCAGGCGCGGCGATAGCTCATGCCCATTGCCCGCCCGGCGGCGGAGATCGACCCTTCGCGGTCGATGGCGTCCAGCAGGTCGGCCTTGCCGGGCCCCATGGCGATCTCGTCTCCGCAATAGATGCGGGCGTGCAGCTTCAGTTTCGGTTTGGCGGTCATGCTCGATCGGCAGAAGAGAATTCGCGCGATCCTACATCGTGTTGAAGGTTCGGGCGAGCGTCATTGTCTGGCCTTGACTGATTGGATCCAATGCGACAAATTGGATCCAATAACGACGCCCCAGGGGCTGGAGAGGACCATGACCGAAGACACTCAAACCGTTACCCGCGATACATCCGTTTCCGAGGCAGCGCCTTCCAGCCATTCGGAGCGCGCTGCAGTGCCCTGGCCGCGCAATGCCTGGTACGTCGCCTGCACGCCCGAAGAGATCGACGGCAAGCCGCTCGGCCGGAAGATTTGCGGTGAGCAGATGGTGTTGTTCCGCGGGCAGGACGGTCGCCCGGCGGCCATGGACGATTTCTGCCCTCATCGCGGCGCGCCGCTTTCGCTGGGCTTCATGCGCGAAGGCAATCTGGTTTGCGGCTATCACGGTCTGGCGATGGGCTGCTCGGGCCGCGCGGTGGACATGCCCGGCCAGCGTGTGAAGGGTTTCCCCCCGGTGCGGACTTACGCGGCGGTGGAGCGCTACGGGTTCATCTGGGTCTGGCCAGGCGATCAGGAGGCCGCCGATCCGGCGCTTATGCACCATCTGCCCTGGGCCGAAAGCGCGGAATGGGCTTACGGCGGCGGACTTTACCATATCGCCTGCGACTACCGGCTGATGGTCGACAATCTCATGGACCTCACGCACGAGACTTATGTCCATGCCAGCAGCATCGGCCAGAAGGAAATCGATGAGGCCCCGGTGAAGACCCGCGCCGAGGCCGATGAAGTCGTGACCAGCCGGTTCATGGACGGCGTCCAGGCGCCGCCGTTCTGGCGCATGGCCTTGCGCGGGGCCGGGCTGCCGGAAGATGCCGTGGTGGACCGCTGGCAGATCTGCCGCTTCTCGCTGCCCAGCCACGTCATGATCGAAGTCGGCGTCGCGCTGGCCGGGCAGGGTGGCTACGAGGCGGACGATGCGGCGAAGGCCTCCAGCATCGTCGTCGATTTCATCACGCCGGAAACGGAGACCTCGCACCATTACTTCTGGGGCATGGCGCGCAAGTTCGCGGTCGACGATGCCGCGCTGACCGATACCATTCGCGAAGGGCAGGGCAAGATCTTCTCCGAAGACCTGGAAATGCTGGAGCGTCAGCAGGCCAATCTGCTGCGCTATCCCGATCGCAAGCTTATGAAACTCAATATCGATGCCGGTGGCGCCCGGTCGCGGCTGATGATCGAACGCGCCATCGCGGCGGAAACGGGGCTTGCATAGGCTTCTTTCTCGGTCGGAAAAACACGGCTAGGCTGCCGGCGATGAGTAAAGGAATGAAGCCGGGCCAGCATGTGATCGTCTCGCTGCGGCGCATGATAGCCTCGGGCGAACTGCAGGATGGCGAGCGTATCGCCGAGATTCCGACCGCCGAGGCCCTCGGCGTCTCCCGCATGCCGGTGCGGACGGCGCTGCGGGCGCTCGAACAGGAAGGCCTGGTGACGAAGCTGGGCAACCGCGGCTATGCGGTGCGTGGGCCTTCCGCCGTGGAGGTCGAGGCTGCCGTCGAAGTGCGCGGCGTGCTGGAAGGCCTGGCAGCGCGGCGGCTCGCGCTGCGAGGGCTTTCCCCGCGTGAAGAGCGGACCTTCGAGCAATGCCTGGCGAGCGGCGACGCGCTCTTCGCCAAAGGCTATCTGTCCGATGAAGACCTCGAAGGCTTTCACGCCTATAATCTGGCCTTTCACGAGCAACTGGTGCGGGCCAGCGGCAACGGCGCGATCGAGATCGCGCTGGCCCGCAACAACCTCCTGCCTTTCGCTTCGGCGGCGGCGCTCGCGCTGGACTGGGAGGACGACCGCGAGACCGAATTCGAGCATTTGCGCAAGGCCCATGTGCAGCACCGGGCAGTCCTTGCCGCGATCCATGCCGGAGACGCCGATCTGGCCGAAAGCATCATGCGCTCCCACGCCCATGCCGCAACTGGAAGCGCACGGGTGTTCGAGGGATTGGGGCTGGGGACCGCGATTATTGCACCTGCGAAAGAATCCCGCTGAGGAGCTGTTCCGGGAAGGGTTCTCATTGCGTTGCAATGCCCCGAAAATGGCGGGTTGTTGCGTGCGTTGTCCGGCTCTCGACAGCGCCTTCGCAAGTGCATAAACGGCGGGCGAATCACCCCCTCCTGACGAGGATCTTTCGCCATGACCGCCATTCGCCACGGCCGCATCGAGGACATTTACGCGCTTGCGGTGGGCAGCCTGCTGATCGGGCTGGGCCTGACGATCCTCCATTCGGCGGGATTGGTAACGGGCGGAATGGCCGGTCTCGCGCTGCTGGTCGGCCATTTCGCGCCGCTCCCGCCGGGCCTGCTGTTCGCGGCACTCAACCTGCCGTTCCTGTTCCTGGCGCTGCGAGCGATGGGCTCGCTGTTCACATTACGCACGGTCATCGCCAGCGGCGGCATCGCGCTCGCCTCGGTGCTCTTCGAGCATGCGCTGACGATTGAGGTCAAGGATCCCTTCGCCGCCGCCGTCGGTGCGGGCACGCTGCTCGGCATGGGAACGCTGGCGGTGGTGCGCCACGGGGCGGGCGTCGGCGGGGTCGGGATCGTCACCGTCTGGCTCCAGCATAGGCGCGGCTGGAACATTGGCCGTTCGCAGATCCTGATCGACTTCGCGATCCTTGCGGCGTCCTCGATCTTCCTGCCGCTCGACAAGCTGGCGTGGTCGGCGACGAGTGCGATCGGCATGGGCGTGGTGACGGCGCTCTGGCTGCGTCCCGGTCGCTATGCCGGTTTCTCGCCGCTGCGCAAGGCGCGCCCGGTGGAAGCGGTCGCTGCCGGGAATTGCGCCGTTCGCCTAAAAAATTCATAAGCATCGCGGCGCCTACGCGCGCGTGACTTACGTGAGAACAGGCGCCCTTTCATGAGCGAGACTTCCGGGCATCATGCCCCCAATGAGAGCCTCACGGCGCTGTCGATCGGCGCCATCGGCGTCGTGTTCGGCGATATCGGCACGTCGCCGCTCTATGCCCTGAAGGAGAGCTTCATCGGCCATCACCCGCTGGTGGTGGATCGCCTCCACATGTTCGGCGTGATCTCGCTGATGTTCTGGACGATGATGCTGATCGTCACGATCAAGTACGTCTTTATCATCCTGCGCGCCGACAACAACGGCGAGGGCGGCAGCTTGGCCCTGCTGGCGCTGATCGGCCGCACGATCGGCAGGAACCGCTGGACGCCGCTGATCGCGATGCTGGGCGTGACGGCGACCGCGCTGTTCTACGGCGACGCCATCATCACCCCGGCGGTCTCGGTGCTTTCGGCGGTGGAGGGGCTGACGGTGGTGAACCCCGGCTTCGCCCGCTTCGTGCTGCCGATCGCGGTGGTGATCCTGATCGCGCTGTTCTCGGTCCAGTCGCACGGTACGGCGATCATGGGGAAATTCTTCGGCCCGGTCATGATCGTCTATTTCCTAGTGCTGGCGATGCTGGGCATATCGTCGATCCTGCGCGCGCCCGAAGTGCTCTCGGCGCTGAGCCCGCATCACGCGGTCGAGTTCTTCATGGCGAATCCTAAGCTCGCCTTCCTTGCGCTGGGTTCCGTGGTTCTGGCCGTGACCGGGGCCGAGGCGCTCTATGCCGACATGGGGCACTTCGGCCGCAAGGCGATCTCGATCTCGTGGCTCTATGTCGCCTTTCCCTGCCTGCTGCTCAACTACCTCGGGCAGGCCTCGCTGGTACTGCGCAATCCCGAGGCGATCAGTAATCCGTTCTTCTTCATGGCGCCGGACTGGGCGCGCCTGCCGCTCGTGGCGCTGGCGACGATGGCCACGGTCATCGCCAGCCAGGCGGTGATCTCGGGTGCCTTCTCGGTCTCGCAGCAGGCGGTGCAGCTTGGTTTCCTGCCGCGTATCAAGATCCTGCACACCAGCGCCAAGGCGGCGGGGCAGATATACGTGCCGCTGGTCAACTGGGGCCTGCTGGTCATGGTGATCCTGCTGGTCTTCGGCTTCCGCAGCTCGGGCAACCTGGCCGCGGCCTACGGCATTGCCGTGACCGGCACGATGGTCATCACCGCCTGTCTGCTCGGCGTGCTGACCTTCACTGTCTGGAAATGGCATCCGGCGCTCGCGGGCGCGGTGACGCTGGGCTTGCTGGTCATCGACGGACTGTACTTTGCCTCGAACGTCACCAAGATTCCCGACGGTGGCTGGTTCCCGCTTCTGGTGGCGGCCGTGGTCTTCACCTTGCTCACCACCTGGGCCACCGGCAGGCAGCTGGTGCGCACGCGCCTCAAGGAGGATTCGATCCCCTTCGGCGTCTTCCTCAAGTCCGTGGGCGAGCGGGTGCGGCGGGTGCCGGGAACGGCGGTGTTCCTGGCCTCGACCAACGAAGGCGTGCCACCGGGGCTGCTGCACAATCTCAAGCACAACCACATCCTGCACGACCGCGTGGTCATCCTGACGGTGTCCAACCGCGGCGTGCCCCATGTCGCCCCTGAGGACCGCTGCGAGGTCGAGGACATGGGACAGGGCTTCTACCGCATGGTCCTGCACTACGGGTTCATGGACGAGGCGGACATTCCCGCCGCGCTCGCGGTGGAGGACCGCGCGGGCGGGCCGTTCAAGGCGATGGAGACCAGCTACTTTCTCTCGCGTCAGACGCTGATCCCCTCCGCGCGGCCGGGCATGGCGCTCTGGCGGGAGAAGCTCTTCGCGCTGCTGGTCCGCAACGCCCAGAGTGCGATGGAGTTCTTCAAGCTGCCCACCAATCGGGTGATCGAACTGGGCAGCCAGCTGGAGATCTGAAAAAGGCGGTCCCGACTGTCGGGAGCGCCTTTTCTCAAGTCGTCAGAAGCGGGCGGTCACGCCCATCCAGACGCGGGCCGGGTCGATCATGTAGCCGGCCTCGTCGTAGTTCAGGCGCTTGTCGAACAGGTTCTGCATGCCGGCATGGAAAGTGAAGCCGGGCGAGACCTTGTACGATCCGCCTAGGTCGACGGTCGTATAGGATTCGACGACGAGGTTGTTGCCGCTGATCTGCGCCTCGGTCACCGCTTCCTCGCCGCGATAGACGGCGCGGGCGTATAGGCTGAGGCGGTCGTCGGGGCGCCAGTTCAGCGACGCGCTGGCCTGTTGCTTGGGCGTGTCGTTGAGCGCCATGCCCGCGCTGGCGCCGGTCAGCTGCTTGGAATCGGTCAGCGTACCGGTCGCGTTGAGGCGCAGCGTATGGGTGAGATCGAGGGAGACGGTCGCCTCGATGCCGCGCACTTTCGCCTTGTCGACGTTCACGTAAGTCGTCGGCGGACGGCCGATCGAGCTGACCGGTTCGTTGATGCACCAGGCCGCGGCCTGCTCGCAGGTAAGCCGCGTGATCTTGTCGTTGAAGCGGGTGTCGTAGGCGGTCAGGCTGGCCTCGAAGCCCTTGCCTTCGTACATCGCCACCGCCTCGATCGTGCGCGAGGTTTCCGCTTCGAGGTCGGGGTTGCCGTAGATCGTGCCGCCGCGGCTGGCCTGGCCCCAGTCGGGCAGGGTCTGGCGCAGGTTCGGCGCGCGGAAGCCCTGCGAGTAGCCGCCCTTCAGGGTCAGGCGTTCCGTGGTGTTCCAGACGAGGTAGACCCGTGGGGTCCAGTGGTTGCCGTACTGTTCGTCGTTGTCCATGCGGATGCCGCCGGTCAGGCGCAGGCTGTCGAGGATCGACAGCTCGTTCTCGGCGAATAGCGCCCAATTGGTGCGGCTGGCGCCGCCGCGGGTCGAGCCCGGCAGCAGATTGCCGACCGTGTCCGTAAGATCTTCCTTACGGAAGAAACCGCCGAGACTCAGCATGTTGGACGGCAGCTGCACCGACCAGATCGACTGCGCGCCGGTGTTCTTGATCCGCTTGGTGGTTTCGAGGTTCTTGGCGTCTTCGTACTGGACGTAGCTTTCCGAATTGGCGAAGCCCCAGCGGCCCGAGTGGCTGAGCGCGGCGACGTAGCGCTCCTGGGTCTGGGTATCGAGGGTGCCTTCGGGAACGGTGGCGGTCACTTCCACGGTCTTGCCTGCCGTGGCGGTCACTTCCTGGCGATAGTAGCTGCCCTCGACGAGGAAGTCGTGGTCGGGACCGGCGGAGAAGCCGATCTTGCCGCCCAGGCTCTCGTCCTTGCGCTCGGGCGTGCCACCGACGACGCGGTCTTCGGTGCGACGGTTGAGCGAGCCTTGCAGCTGAAGGCCGACGCCCTTGGTGATGGGGCCGGAAAGATAGAAGTTGCCGTCTTGGAAATTGCCGTAGTCGCTGCCGAGCTGCATCGTGCCGTTGACGCGCACGCTGCCGTGCCATTCGCTGGCGATACGGCGGGTGATGACATTGACGACGCCGCCCATGGCATCCGACCCGTAGAGTGAGGACATCGGCCCGCGCACCACTTCGATGCGCTCGATCGATTCCAGCGGGGGCAGCATGCCGCCCTCGGAGTTGTTGCCGCCGTTGGTGCGGGTTTCGCGGCTGTTCAGGCGCTTTCCGTCGACCAGGATCAGCGTGTACTGCGGCGACATGCCGCGGATCGAGATATCGCGGCTATTGCCTTCGCCTGGCGTGACGGTGACGCCGGGAATTTCCATCAGCGCATCGGTCACTTCGCGGTAAGGCAGGCGCTCCAGGTCCTCGCGGGTGATGACGCTGATCGAGGCGGGCGCGTCCTTCACCTCCTGCTCGCGGCTGGTGGCGGTCACCACGATGGTAGAAGCGCCGGTGGTGCCTTCAGCCTCGTCGGCAAGGGCAGGCCGGGCAACCAGCGCGGTGCCGAGCGTGGCAGCGACAATGCTCAGGGTGGCCGCGCTCGCGCGCAGCCGGAACTTGTAGATCACGATTACCCCCCTTTGGGACACGAATACAGAGCTAATGCGAATGCGTTGCAGTAGCGCCCTTGGCGTGGGGGTGTTCGCAGGCCAACAATCAAGATCGGATATCGACTATTCAGGAAGCGCGCGCGGCGCCTGTCGCCTGCAGATTTGCGCCAGACGTTCCCGCAGCCATTGCGAGGCGGGATCCCGATCACTGCGCTCGTGCCAGAGCAGCCAGTATTGCAGAAGGCCCAGTTCCGAAGGTGCCGGGCGCGTGGCCAGTCCATGGCGCGGATCGAAATGCACGGCGGCCCGAGAGGGCAGGACCATGACCAGATCGCCTGCGGACAGCATCGCGGGGGCCAGACCAAAATAGGGGAGACTGGCGACTACCTGGCGCGCGGCGGCGGCGCTGCCCAGCGTCATCGCCACCCGGTCCAGTTCCGCTTCGCTTACCGTGAGGCCGAGGTGCGGATGGGCCAGGAATTCATCGACCGAAACGGGAGCTTCGCCTCGTGCCAGCGGGTGGCCGGCGCGGGTGACGCAGAGGAACTCGTCCTCGAACAGCAGGGCGCGGTGAAGCTGCGAGGGGTCATGGTCGAGACCCGAGATTGCGAGGTCGATATCGCCTTCGGCCAGCGCGCGGTGGGTGGCGTGGCTCAGCGGTACGATGTCGATGGCGATTGCAGAGGCTTCCTCGCGCAAAGTCGCCATGGCCGGAAGCAGCACGGACATGACGCCGAAATCGGTGGAAGCCACGCGGAAGCGGCGTTCGACGCGGGCGGGATCGAAGCGGTCCTCCACCAGCAGGGCGGATGTCGTTGCCATCCAGTCGGCCAGCTTCCCCACCAGTTCGTCACCCCGGCGGGTGCGGGCCATGCCGCTGCCTGAGCGGACCAGCAACGGGTCCTTGAGTGCTGTGCGCAGTTGCGCGAGCGAACGGCTGACGCTCGGCTGGCTAACTCCAAGCGCAAGCGCCGTACCACTGACGCTCTTGGTCTTGAGCAGCAAGGTCAGCGTGAGAAGCAGGTTGGGCGAGATCGGCAGGACCATGGCGCGCGAGTATTGCAACTTCGTCTCAGTCGCAATGACCCCGTATCGGTACGGAAGCGCTTTGTTGCGGCCCGATCATGAGGTGAAGGGGTTGAGAAATAGAGTGGAAACAACGCGTTTGCAGTCCGTCGCGCGTTTCGGGAAGCGGCAATAAGCCTGGATCGACGCAATTGCGCCGGAGCGGTGCCGATTCATACTCGACCGAGATGTCTGCCTAGGCTATGCGAATGACTCGCATTAGCTGGGTCGATAGGGCGGCCCTATGGGTTCGTTGAGGTTAGATCGCTTGACCATGTACGCCACCATTCATCACCCGGACGCACTGGCGCCGGATCGCCCGACGGTTAACTCGATCCCGCAGTCGCGGCCCCCGGCGGAAGTCGTTGCCCTTCATGCGCCTCGGACCGTCTCGCGCTATGGCGAAAGCCGCAAGCCCAATCTTGCGGCCATGTTGGGGGCCGCCGCGATTGTCGGCGGCATGATCGCCTCAATGCTGGCGCTCAACATCGTCAACGCGAATCGCGAGACGCACAAGCGGCTGGTCGTCGCCGACCTCCAGCAACTCAAACCGCCGCCGCCTCCCCAGCTGCCTAAGCCTCAGCCGCAGCCGGAAAAGGTGACGGTGCAGCCGGTCCCGCCGGTCGTGGCGCCGCCGCCCCCGATCGTGCTGACGTCTGCCCCGGCCACTATCAGCACTTCACCCGAGCCGCCGGTCGTGCGCGTCGCGGCGCCCGGTCCACCGGCGCCGCAGACCCAGAGCGTGACTGTGGCTCCGGCCCCGCGTATCGATTATGCCGGGGACCTGTCGTCGAAGATGATCTTGGCCGAGCCGCCGCGTTATCCGGTGGAATCGCGGCGCAAGCACGAGCAGGGCACAGTGGTGCTGATGGTGATCCTGGGCACCGACGGCACCGTGGCGGATATCTCGGTTTCGACGAGCAGCGGCTTCGACCGGCTCGACAAGGCTGCGCTTTCCTCGGTACGGCGCTGGAAATGGTCGCCCACCAAGCGTGACGGCGCGCTGGTCATGGTGCGCGGACTGGTGGAGATTCCCTTCGTTTTGCGAACCTGATCGTCGTTATCCGGCGGGAACCTCGCGTTCCTCGCCGCGCAGCTGTGCGACCACGGCGCTGGCCTCCATGCCGATCCCGCGCGTCAAAGAGGCCGGAAGTTCCACGCGGAATCCGCGTGCCAGCAAGCCCTCGATCGCCCATTTCACGCAAAAATCCGCTGCGACGCCGACGACGGTGACATCGCGAAGGCCCTCGGCGGCGAGGCTGGCGAAGAAAGCCTCGCGGTCGATTGCCTCCCCGCCGAGCGGTTTTAGCGAGATTCCGGACTCAGCCCACATATCGAACACGCCCTTGTCCAGAGTATAGACCGGGATGGAAGGTGCGATCGCCCCCGCGTCGAGCACACTTTTCCAGCCCGGCGTGTCGTGAACGCAATGGATCGGGAACTGCGCGCTTTCAGGCGAACCGGCGTAGACTTCGGGAACGTGGGTGTCGAACGTAAGCAGCACGCCCGCCGTGGTTTCCGGGTCGAGCGCGGCGAGCCAGTCCTGCATCGGCGCAACGATCGCCTCGGCATCCGGAACCGGCAGGGCGCCGGAGGCGTGGACGAAGTCGCCCTGCATGTCGACGACGATTACGAAGCGCTTCTTGCCGCAAACTGGAAGCGGAGTTGCCGAAAGTTCGATCGCGGGAAGGTTTGTCATTGGCGCATATCGTCCTAAGACTGGGTCATGGTCTACACGGATATTGCAACCCGCACCTACAATCACAACTGGCGGCTCGATCCGATCGTGCGCAGCCTGCTCGATACGGACTTCTACAAGCTGCTGATGTTGCAGATGGTCCGGCATCTCTATCCGGACGTCCGGGCAACTTTCGAGCTGATCAACCGCACGAAATCGGTGCGTCTCGCCGAAGTTGTCGACGAGGCGGAACTGCGCGCCCAGCTCGACCATGCTCGTTCGCTGCGGTTCGGCAAGAAGGAGCTGATCTGGCTGGCGGGCAACAGCTTCTATGGCAAGGCGCAAATGTTCAGCCCGGACTTTATCGCCTGGCTGGCCGAATTCCGCCTGCCCGAATACGAGCTGCACCAAGTCGACGGCCAGTATGAGCTGCGTTTCGAAGGGCCCTGGACGCATACGATGATGTGGGAGATTCCCGCACTGGCCATCGTCAACGAATTGCGCTCGCGCGCGGCAATGAAGGATCGCGGCCGGTTTGCGCTAGACGTGCTCTATGCCCGCGCCAAGGCCAAGCTCTGGGAGAAGGTGGAGCGGCTCGCCCAGCTTCCGGATCTCGTGCTCTCGGACTTCGGCACCCGGCGGCGGCATGGTTTCCTGTGGCAGCGCTGGTGCGTGGAGGCGCTGAAGGAAGGGCTGGGCAGTCGCTTCATCGGCTCGTCCAATGTCCTGCTGGCGATGGATGCCGACCTCGAAGCCATTGGCACCAATGCCCACGAACTGCCGATGGTGCTGGCGGCGCTGGCGGAAAGCGACGAGGAACTGCGCCAGGCACCCTACCGCGTGCTCAAGGATTGGAGCGATCACTACGGCGGCAACCTGAGGGTGGCGCTGCCCGATGCTTTCGGCACCGCCTCGTTTCTCGAACGCGCGCCGGATTGGGTTGCGGACTGGACCGGTTTCCGCCCCGACAGCGCCCCGCCGATCGAGGGCGGCGAGCAGATCATTCGCTGGTGGCAGGAAAAGGGCCGCGATCCGGAGAGCAAGCTGCTGATTTTTTCCGACGGCATGGACATCGACAGCATCGAGGCGACCTATCACCATTTCCACGGCCGTGTGCGGATGAGCTTCGGCTGGGGCACCAATCTCACCAACGACTTCCGCGGCTGCGCGCCGTTCGAGACGGCGGACCTCGATCCGATCTCGCTGGTCTGCAAGGTCGTCTCGGCGAACGGGCGTCCGGCGGTCAAGCTCTCGGACAACCCGGCCAAGGCGACAGGCAGGCCGGAGGAGATCCAGCGCTATCTGCGTGTGTTCGGCGAGGCCGGCCGGGTGGCGAGCACGGTTTCGGTCTAGGTATCTGGATCCATCCCCGAACATCGCGGAAGACCGAACGCAGCTAACGCTTGTGGGCGGAGTTCACGTGTTCGGAGCGAACGTCGTCGCGAGGTTTCCCCTTTCTGGTGCGTTGCGCCGAGGCGGGAGCGGCCGACAGTACCGGACCGCAGGCGGCTGACTTTGCATCGCCGACATCGACGAAGGCCAGAACCCCGGCTACCGGCGTTGCCGCCACGGCGAGGCCCAGTCCTACTCCGGCACGGCCGAGCAGCTGGGGGCTTACGACCCGGAGCGAGGGCTGGGCAAAGCGGCCGCCGATTCCTACCGGGGACTGGCCCGAGAACAGGCTGAATTTCTTTCCGTCGGCGCGGATTGCCAGATCGATCGCTTCTGTTCCGAAGCTGAAGCCACCGCGCCCGGTAATCACGTTCTTCGAAGTATCGATGAGGATCGGGTCTGCCGCGGCCGTGCCGCTGCGCACGGTGAAGGCGATGAGGCCGCAATTGATCTCCACCGGCTTCTTCAACTTGCCCTCGAACATCTTCGAGGCGAAAGTCCCCAGATCCAGCTCGGCCAGTTGCACGTTGCGCGTCCAGAAAGTGCCGCGAGGCATCACGAAAGCGATGCGCCCGGATGCGGAAGCGAGCGAGTCGTGGATCGTGTCGCCGCGACCTTCGAGTTTGATGCGGCCGCTGATGGTTCCCGTCGTGCCGGATTCCGCCACGCCGTAACCTGCAAGGAGGCGGCCCATCGGGGTCGGCGACAGACGGATATCGTAGCTCGTCGCAGCGGGTCTCTGTCGGGTGTCGAACACGAGGTTGGACGACACGTCGCCGCGCGCCATGGAGAATGTCAGCGGCGATAGTGCAAGATGGCCATGGTCGAGTGAGAGCTTGAGCGCGATGTTCTGCACCGGCACATTGCGGGAGCGGACGGTGCCGATCTTCCAGTCCAGCCCCGCGTCGAAGCGCTGCATCGTCTCTACCGGCAGCGCGGCGTCAGGCAGGACGCGGCGCGATCCAGCGCCCGTGGCGGCGGCGGCGGCAACCGCGCCTTTCGCGGCGACGATGTCCGGATTGTAGCCGATGAACGGCGCCGCATCGACGATGTCGAGCCGCCTCGTCGCGAGTGCGGCATCCAGGCGCAGTCGCTCGGCGTTGGTGACAGTCAGCTTGCCGGCGATGTCGGATTGGCCGAACGTGCCATGCAGACCGGTGAAGCGGTAAGTCTCGCCGTCCTTCACGAGCTGCGCGGCAAGGCCGTAGCGGCGGGTTTGCGGAATGGCGACGTCGATGATGGCGAGCAGGTCGGACAAGTCGTCTCCGCGCGCACTGACCTTGAGGGGAACGTCCTCGAAATCGGCGATCGAGGGCAGTGTGCCGGAAACGTCGATCCGGTTTCCGGCGGCCCAGGCGGTGAGTTCCAGCGCATTGCGTCCGCGATTGACGGTGGCGTCCGGGGACAGCAGGCGCGCGGTCACGCGGAACGGGGTCTTGCGCAGGATGCCTTCGCCCCGAACGCCCACGGCCTTGCCGATCCGGGCATCGGCGGAAGCGATCGGGTCGACCCGGAGATCGGCCAGCAGCGGCATGCGGGGATCGGCATAACGGATGCGGGTGTCCGCCACGACGGCGCGGTCTATGCGGGGAAACTCGAAGGGCTTACCGCCTTCGCCGCTGCCGAACGTCCAGGTGTTGCGGTCATGCCCCTTGTCCCATTCGAGATCGACGGCGCCGCCCTGAAGATCCAGTGAATGAACGTGCTGCCGGCCGAACAGCAGCGAGAGCGGGGCGATCCGGGCATCAATGCGCCTTGCCGAGAAGAAGTGAGGGCGAGCGGCCCAGGCCGGATTGGAGACACTGAGCCCTTCGGCCACGAACTTGATCCGCAGCGGTGCGAAGTAGAGCTGGAAGTCCCCGCCGACCTGCACCTGCCGTCCGGCCAGAGACCCTGCCGTGCGCTCGAAAGGGTGCTTCAGGAACCGTCCCTTGGTGATGAAAAGGACGAGCCAGGCGGCGAATACCGCGATTACGATCGCGAGCAGGATGTTGCGCAGGATGTGCAGGCGCCGCCTCGAGCGCCGTTGCGGAGGTTTCCCTTCCGTCGCCGCTGCGCCGGAATCGGTCCGCGCATCGCTTTGCGTCGTTGCATCCATATCGCCCTAAACGACGGGAAGCCGTTTGGTTTCGCAGAAAGGCGCAGACCCGCCCCGACCGGACGATAACCCGCTCCGGCCATTGAACGATATCTCTACCCGGCCAGATCCAGCAATCGCTGCGCAAGTGCATCGAGGGGCAGGCTCTCGGCGCCCGGCACGAGGGCCAGGGCGGCGCGCGGCATGACCGGATAGGCGGCGCCTGCGGGATCTTCGACCAGCGCGATGCCTCCTGTCTCGAAGAGGGCGCGCAGGCCCTCGGCACCATCATGGTTGGCGCCGGTCAGCACCGCGCCCACCAGACCGGAGCCATAGGCATCGGCGGCGCTCTCGAACAGCACGTCGATGGACGGGCGGGAGAACTGTACCGGTCCCTCGACCGAAAGCGAGACGGTGCGGTCTGTCTCGACCAGCATGTGGTAGTCGGGAGGGGCGAAGAGGATCGTGCCCGGCGCGATCGGTTCCTTGTCGTCCGGTTCGCGCACCTCGAGGTTGCATTTGGCGGCGAACAGTGAGGCCAGCACGTTCCTGCGGCCGGGCGGTACGTGAACCACGACAAGAACCGGCAGCGGATAATCGCCGGGCAGGATCGGAAGAATGCGGGAGAGCGCCTGCACGGCGCCCGCTGATGCTCCGATAACGACGGCGCGGGGTCGGGTCACGGATCGCGCCGCTGGTAGATCTTCTCCTCGCGCACGAATTCACCGAACGACCCGGCATATTGCGAGAAACGCAGGCTTTCTTTCGCCCCGAGGCCGAGGAAGCCCTTGCGTGCCAGCGAGCCGCGAAACAGCCCGACGGCGCGGTCCTGCAAGCCGCGGTCGAAGTAGATCATGACATTGCGACAGGAAATCAGGTGCATTTCCGCGAAGACCGCATCGGTGACGAGGCTGTGGTCGGAAAAGACCACGCGCTCGCGCAGGCTCTTGTCGAAGGCGGCGTGGCCGTAGGCGGTGGAATAGTAGTCCGAAAGCGAGGACTTTCCGCCCGAGAGCTGGTGGTTCTCGGTGAACGTGCGAAGGCGGTCCAGCGGATAGATGCCCCGCGCCGCGGCATCGAGTGCATCTTGATTGATATCCGTCGCATAGAACAGCGTGCGGTCTTCCAACCCTTCCTCGCGGAACAGGATGACGAAGGAATAGAGTTCCTCGCCGCTGCTGCATCCCGCGATCCAGACCTTGAGCGAAGGATAGGTGCGCAGATGCGGCACGACTTTCTCGCGGATGGCGCGGAAGTAGGCGGGATCGCGGAACAGTTCGCTGACCTGCACGGTCAGGAAACCCAGCAGGCGGGAGACGGTGGCCGGATCGCGCAACAGGCGGTCCTGGAGCGCCGAGAAAGTCGGCAGCCCCATCTGGTCGCGTGCCTGTCGCAACCGCCGCTTCAGCGAGGCCTGGGCGTAATTGCGAAAGTCGTAGTGATAGCGGCGGAAAAGTGCCTCCAGCAGGAGGCGGATCTCGATATCCTCGATCTGCTCCCCATCCATCTTTTCTGTGCCCATTTGCTCCTTGACCATCAGGGCCTCCGCATCATCGCGGCATCCACACGCGGACCAGCGAGAGCAGCTTGTCCACATCGAGCGGCTTCGACATGTAGTCGTTGGCGCCCGCCTCGATGCAGCGCTCCTGATCGTCCGGCATGGCCTTGGCGGTGAGCGTGATGATCGGCAGTTTCGTCCAGCGCGGGTCCTGGCGAATTTCGCGAGTGGCGGTGAGGCCGTCCTTTACCGGCATCATCACGTCCATCAGCACGAGATCGATGTGGCGGGCGTTGTCCTCTGCGAAGCGGTCGAGCGCATCGATTGCCTCCTGCCCGTTGCGGGCGATCTCCACCACCGCGCCCTGCGGTTCGAGGATGTTGGTGAGCGAGTAGACGTTGCGCACGTCGTCCTCGACCACCAGAATGCGGCGGCCTTCGAGGATCGCATCGCGATTGCGGGCCTGCTGGATCATCGTCTGCTGCTCGGCCGGCATTTCGGTGACGACCTGGTGCAGGAACAGCGAGACTTCGTCGAGCAGCCGCTCGGGCGAGCGCGCGCCCTTGATGATGATCGAATCCGAATAGCGGCGCAGGCGCTGCTCGTCGTCGGCAGTGAGGTCGTGGCCGGTATAGACGATCACCGGCGGGAAGGCATAGCCACCCTCGCGGCTCAGGGTTTCGAGAAGCGTAAAGCCGCTGGCGTCGGGCAGGGCTAGGTCCAGAACCATGCAGTCGAAAGTCTGGCCAGCCAGCAGTTCGAGGCATTCGGCGGCGGTGGCGGCAGCGACAGTCTCCACGTCGCCCGAAGTCAGCAGCCTTACCACGGCGTCGCGCTGAACCGGATCGTCCTCGACGATCAGGACCCGGCGCGTGGGGGAATCGAGCCGGGCTGCCAGCGTTTCCAGCACGTCCGAAAGGTCTTCGCGCTTCACCGGCTTTACGAGGTAGCCGACGGCGCCCAGCGAGAGAGCCGTCTGTGTATGGTCGCTGCCGGACACGACATGGACAGGGATATGCCGCGTCTCGACATCGCGCTTCAGGCGGTCGAGCAGGGCGAGGCCGGACTGGTCGGGCAGCCCGATGTCGAGAACGACGGCGTGCGGGCGGAAGCTGCGAGAAAGCTGGAGCGCCTCCTCGGCGGTTCCGGCAACCAGACACTGGAAGCCCATTTCCCGCGCCATGTCGCGCACGATGCCCGCGAAGGAGGAATCGTCCTCGACCACCAGCAGGACACGCTGGGCGCCGGTAGCCGTATCGCGGTCGTCCTCCACCTGCCGAAGCAGCACGGCCGGTTCCGGGGCGGGTTTGGCGCTGGGTGCCGGGGAGGGGATGGTAGCGACGGGTGAGGGGCCGTTTGGCTTGATCTGCGCCGATCCGATCAGCGCGGGATCATAGGCCAGCGGCAGCCGCAGGGTGAAGCGGCTTCCTTGGCCAGGCACGCTCGCCAACGAGATCGCACCGCCCAGCAGACGAGCGAGTTCGCGCGAGATCGAGAGGCCGAGGCCGGTGCCGCCGTACTTTCGATTGACCGTGCCGTCAGCCTGCCGGAATGCCTCGAAGATCGCGCGCTGCTGGTCTTCGGGAATGCCGATCCCGGTGTCGGTCACGGAAAGCAGCAAGGTGCCTGTGCTCTCCGAGGCGCCGTCCGGTTCGATCTCCAGCCTTACGCAGCCCGTTTCGGTGAACTTGAAGGCATTGGAGAGCAGGTTCTTGAGCACCTGCTCCAGACGTTGCCGGTCGGTGTCGAGCGTGGCCGGGCAATCCGGCGCGACACGGATTTCGAAATCCAGCCCCCGGTCCCGTGCGACCGGCTGGAAGACTTGCCGCATGTCGCCCGCAAGCCGCTCCAGCAGAACCGTCTCGGGCCGGATCTGCAAGTGTCCCGCCTCGATCTTGGAAAGGTCGAGGATGTCGTTGATCAGTGCCAGCAGGTCGTTGCCGGAGGCCTCGATGGTGCGCGCGTACTGCACCTGTTCGCCGGTGAGGTTGGCCTTGGGATTGTCGCTCAGCAGCTTCGAGAGGATCAGCAGCGAGTTGAGCGGTGTGCGCAGTTCGTGGCTCATGTTGGCGAGGAAGTCGGACTTGTAGCGGCTGGCCTGCTCCAGCTCCTGCGCCTTGAGTTCGACTGCGGCGTTGGAGCGGGCAAGATCGTCGCGCTGGTGCTCCAGTTGCTGGGCCTGTTCCTCAAGCTGCGAATTGGTCTGCTCCAGCTCGACCTGCTGGTGTTCGAGCCGGACCTGCGATTCCTTGAGCGCGCGGCCCTGTTCTTCCAGTTCCTCGTTGGAGACGCGCAGTTCCTCGCTCTGCACCTGGAGTTCTTCTGCATGTTGCTGCAACTCGGCCCGATAGCGCGCCGAGCGAAGGGCAACGCCCGCCGCGTTCGAGATTTCGGCAAGGAAGGCCAGGACATGCTCGTCCACCGGTTGAAGGAAACCGAGTTCTATCACCCCGTGGACCGCGCCGTCGGCCATGGCCGGGGCGATCAGCAGGTGGCGCGGCTTGTCGCTGCCGAAGGCGGAGCCGATGGTCAGGTAGCTGTCGGGAATGTCTGTCAGCAGCACCGGTTCGCCGTCGACCGCGACCTGGCCGAGCAAGCCTTCCCGCAGGGCGAAACGCTCGACGATCCCGGCGTCAGCGGGCACGCCGTGGAAGGCGATCCGGCGGAAGAGGTGACCGTCTCCCGAGAAGACCGCACCGGCCTGCGCGCCCACGAACTTGACCAGGAAGGCGAGGATGTTCTCGCCCAGTTGCTCGACCGGCTGGTCGCCCAGTATTGCCGAGGCGAGCGCGACCTGTCCCGACTGGAGCCATTGACGGTGTCCGGCGGCGATTGCCGCGCGGCGGATCAGGAAGCCGATCGCCAGCGTGAGGGCAATTCCCAGGATGCAGGAAGCCATGCCGCTGGCCCAGGCCGAGCGATAGGCCTGTTCCATTTCGGCAAGCCGCTCCGCCCGCAGCCGCGCTTCTTCCTGCTGCATCAACCCGAGCTGGGCGCGGATCGCGTCCATTTCGGTCTTGCCGCGATCCGAGGCGACCAGTGGGAGGGCAGCTTCCAGGCCGCCGCTCTTGCGGGTCTCGATCGTTTCGCGCAGTTCGGCGAGCTTGGCGTCGATATGGCGGCGCAGCGGCAGGAGGCGGTCCTGCTGCTCTGGATTGTCGCGGGTGAGTCCGGCAATCGCCTCGAAATGCCCGCCGACATCGGCTAGCGCGCCGCGATAGGGATCGAGATAGCTCTCCCGCCCGGTCAGCAGAAACCCGCGCTGTCCCGTCTCGGCATCCTGTACGGCCGAAAGCAGACGGTTCAGCGCGACGATGACTTCATGGGAATGGACGATCTTGCGCGTGTCGTCCCGCTGGACGCGCACGTTGAGATAGGCCACCGTCCCGCTGGCCAGAAAGAACAGGACCGCGACAGCAAGACCGAACGCGGTCTTGGGGTCCAGTCCCGGCGCCGACCGCCGTGCCCCTCCGGAATATTCGTGAGAACCGTCGAGCGTTAGTTTGGCAGGGGCTGCCTGCTTGAAAGGTGTGTGCATGAGCCTGCCAGAAAAGGAGTGCGGCGGGAACCGCCAGGCTTCCCGCATGCGGGGAAATTCACCAGCGATCAAGGCGTTCCATCATACTCGCACGATCAGGAACGATTCTTTCCTTGCAGGTCTTGGCCGTCTTTCAGGAAGCGCCGTTTCCGGCCGGTGGCGGAGACGGACTCTGCATGCCGGGTTGCTCCTGCGGCGTTGCATCGCCTTGCTCGACGGCTTGCCGAGTGTCGTTTACCCCGCCGGTATCGCCGGGAGCCTGAACGGCACGAACTATCCAGATCAGCGAGAGCGCTGCAATCGCCAGTACCAGGCTGATCAGCAGAATGTACCGGACTGTACTTGGCGTCGAACCCGCGCGGGCTTCATCCTTTTCGAGATGTACTTTCTCGTCGCGGCTATCCATCCTGCACCTTCCAAGCTGAGGGTTCTAAAACCGGAGGTTATCGCTCAACGCATGCCGACCACCGACGTTCCCCCTGCGATCCCAAGGCTTGGGCAGCAGCCGGCGATGTGGCGATGGAAACATCGTCACAGGCCGGGTAACGACTGTTCGACGAAACCCCAACCGCGCAGGTCTCGCGCCCTTTCGGTCAGCTTGGACGCGTCGGCGATCGAAAAGGGATGGGCGTCCTTCATGCCGTCCAGTTCGTCCCATGATATCGGCACCGCGACCGGTGCGCCTTCGCGGGCGCGCGCCGAATAGGGCAGGACGGCGGTGGCGCCGCGCTGGTTGCGCAGCCAATCGATGAAGATGCGCCCCTTCCGCTTCGCCTTGCTCATGGTGGCGACGTAGCGTTTCGGCTGCGCCAGGCTCATGGCCCCGGCAAAGCGACGGGCGAAGTCCTTGTGAGTGTCCCAGTCGTGCCCCCGCTTCAGCGGGACGACGACATGCGCCCCCTTGCCGCCGGAAAGCATGGCGAAGCTCACCAGACCGAGATCGGCCAGTCGCGCCCGAATGTCCTTGGCAGCGCGGGCGCACTCGGCGAAGTCCAGGCCCTCGTCGGGATCGAGATCGAAGATCATGCGCTCGGGCAATTCCACCTCGTCGGCGCGCGCACCCCAGCCGTGGAACTCGATCGTGCCCATCTGCACGCAGGCGATCAGCCCTTCCGCATTATCGAGGTAAAGATAGTCCTCCACGCCGCCGTCCTTCTCGCGGATCGGCACGTGATGGACATGGTCGCCGAAAGTGCCGCTGTCGTGCTTCTGGAAGAAGCACTTCTTTGCCCGGCCCTGGGGGCACCGGACCAAACTGATCGGACGATTGGCGGCGAAAGGCAGCATGAGGGGGGCTACGGCGGCGTAATAGTCGGCAAGGTCGCCCTTGGTTTCGCCGCTTTCGGGGAATATCACCCGGTCCCGGTTGCTAATGTTCATGTCGATCTCCGCTGCGGGCGCGGGCTGGGCGCGTTCCGGGGTGACGGACTTGGCGTCCTTGTCGGACCTCAGGCCGAGGAAACTGCCATGACGCACGCGCCCTTCACCGGTGAATTCGGCGAAGGCGACTTCGGCCACCAGCTTCGGCGTGACCCAGCTCGCCCCGCGCGCTTCGGTGCGTTCGACTTCGACAGGCGCCGTCTTGCGTGCAAGCTTCTCCAGCTTCGCGGCCATGGCGGCGAGGCTCTCGGCATCGAAGCCGGTGCCGACCTTGCCGCGATAAACGAGATTCTTGCCTTCGTATTGTCCCAGCAGCAGCGACGAGAAGGGACGCCCCTTCGCGGTCGACCGGGACCAGCCGACGATCACGAACTCCTGCCGCCGCGTGCATTTGACCTTGACCCAGTTCTTCGTGCGTCCGGCGCGATAGGGGGCGTCCACCCGCTTGGCGATGATGCCCTCCTGCCCGGCCGCGCACATGGCATCATGAAGCTTCTCGCCGGAGCCGATCACGTGGTCCGCAAGGAAGACGGGCGGCTGCGTTTCAGCGAGCAGGGCTTCCAGCCGTTCCTTGCGTTCGATGTTGGGCATCGGGGCAAGATCCTCGCCATCCAGTTCGATCAGGTCGAAGGCATGGAATTCCAGTGCGTCCCGGTCGGACTGGCTGCCGTGGCCGCGCTTGAGCACTGCCTGGAGGCTGGAGAAATCGGGATTGCCGTCCTTGCCGCGCGCGACGATCTCGCCGTCGATCAGGCAGGGCGGCAGGTTCAGCGCGGCCAGATGCGCGGCCAGCGGTGCGAACTTGTCCGTCCAGTCGAGGCCGCTGCGGGTATGGACCACGACCTTTCCACCTGCCGCGGCGACAAGCGCCCGGTAGCCGTCGAACTTGATCTCGTGCATCCACAGGTTCCCGGTCGGCACGCTGTCGACCAGTGTTGCGAGTTGCACCGGGCGGAATTTCGGCGGCTTGCCGCTGTTCCGGCGGGCGGGGCGGAACTTGCGCGCATTGCTGGTCGCCGCCGCTTCCATGATCTGCGCAAAGGCATCGCCCTTCTTGCCCTTGAGCGAATGGACGGCGCCCTTGTCGGCCTCGATCTCGGCCATGGTGCGCCCGGTCAGGACACTGGTCAGCGCCTGCTCCACAAGGACATCGCCGTCCTGTGCGAAAGCATCGCCGACCTTGCGCAGGAGCCAGTTCTCGCGCTTTTCGCCGGGACGGGGCTTCATCCGCACGAGCAGCCATTCACCCTTCATCCGCTCGCCGTCGAGCATGAAGTGAAGGTGTCCCTCGTCGATATCCCGCGCACTCTTGCCGGCGACCGGCGCCCAGGTGCCGCGGTCCCAGAGCATGACCGTGCCGCCGCCATACTCGCCTTTGGGAATCCCGCCTTCGAAGGTGCCGTAGGATAGGGGATGGTCTTCGGTCCGCACTGCCAGGCGCTTGTCGTCGGGATCGGCGCTCGGTCCTTTCGTCACCGCCCAGGACTTGAGCACGCCGTCTATTTCGAGGCGAAAGTCCCAGTGCAGCCGCGTCGCCGCGTGCTTCTGGACGACGAAGCCGTTTCCGCTCTTCCTGCCGCGCTTTCCGGCAGGTTCGGCGGTCCTGGCGAAATCGCGCTTGCGGTTATATTCGGCAAGCAGGTCGGTGATGGGTTCTTGCTTGCTCACGGGTCATACCTGTTTCGACAAGCCTGTCAGGCGTGCTTGCGGGTGCGGGACGAGGAGGTCGGCTTCTTTGCTGCGGGCTTGCGGGACGAGGAGGGCTTCGCAGCCTTCGTCCCGCTTTCGCCGACCGACTTCTTCAGTGCCGCCATCAGGTCGATCACATTACCCTTGCCGCTGGAGGGTTCTTCCACGTCTTCGAGAATACGCTTGTTGCCCTTGGACTTGGCCTTCTTGTCGATCAGGCGGTGGAGCGCATCGACGTAGCGATCGTGAAACTCGGCAGGCTTGAAAGGGCCGGTCTTCTTCTCGATCAGGGTCGTTGCAAGATCGAGCAGGTCGGCGTCGGGCCTGGCATCTTCGATATCGCGAAAATAGCCCTGCGCCTTCTGGACCTCGTCGGCGTAGCGCAGCACTTCCATGACGAGCCCCCGCCCGCAGGGCTTGATCGAGACCAGCTGCTCGCGTCCGCGCACCGCCAGTTGACCCAGCCCGACCTTGCGGGTCCGGCGCAGAGCTTCGCGCAGCACGGTATAGGCCTCTTCCGCCAGGTCGTCGGCTGGCACTACGAAATAGGGCTTTTCGTAATAGAGCACGTCGATCTCGTCGACATCGACGAACTGCACGAGTTCCAGCGTCTTGCGGCTTTCGATCTTGACCGCCTCGATCTCCTCCTCCTCGAGCAGGACGTAGTTGCCCTTGGAAACCTCGAAGCCCTTGATGATCTCGTCGCGGTCGACCGGGCCGACGCCGGGCGCGACTTTCTCGTAGCGGATACGCTTGCCGCTGGGTTCGTGGATCTGATGGAACGAGATGGCCGCGCCGGATCGCGTCGCCGGATAGACTTCGATCGGGATCGAGACGAGCGCCAGGCGGATCTGGCCTTTCCAGTATGCGCGTGCAGGCATGGGCGCGTCCTTTCTCGTCTGGAGAAAGACGCGAGGGACCGAGGAGTTCCCCGGCTTTGCGTTCCACCCGGCTGCGGAGGCAACCGAGGTGCAGGCATGGATGAACCCTGCGGCGAATGCCTCCGGATGCGCGCCGGGCAGTGGATCGTCCGGGGCCTTGCATCGTTTCCCTATCAGTCGACGCAAGGACGGCCCGGCAACTCGGTTGGGTCGGTCTCGGCATAAAACAGCGACATCAAGGAGAGCATCGATGAATCGGCGTGATTCAAATCCGGCCAGCCGTCAGTCCGGCGGATATCGTGACGAAAGCTCCGATTGGGAATCGCCGCGTCAGGCGAGCCAGTGGCAGGATGACGCGCCCCGACAGGCCGGCGGTGGTTGGGGCAATGACGAAGGGAGTACGCACCGCGATGACGCGGCGTCCCGAAATTCCCGTTGGGACGAGAACGATAGGCGGTACCGGAGCGACGACCGCGGAGCTTCGGGTTATTGCGAGCGTGGAGGCTATGGCTCGCAGGCGCGTGGTCAAAGCTACCCCGAAGGGCGTTACGGTAACGACCGTCGCGAGGCGGGAAGCGAGCGAGGCTATCGTTTCTCGGGCGAGCGCGACGTCTATCCGATCCGGGAATACGACGCGAGCGGCGGCAACGACTTTGCCGATTTCACCAGCGAGGACTACGGCGGCCGCGACTTCTATGCCCGGCGCGGCGGTGGCGGCGGTTTGAGTCCCAGTTTCAGCTACCGTCCGACATTCGATACTTTTGGTCGAGGCTATTACGGCTCGCGCGATTCCCGGACGGATAACGAGCATGGTCGGCGCGATTACGGCGACTGGCGTGAATATGGCGAGGAGCGCGGCTTTTTCCAGCGGGCGGGCGACGAGATTGCCAGCTGGTTCGGCGACGAGGATGCGGCGCGTCGCCGTGAGCAGGATCATCGCGGTCGTGGCCCTTCGGATTATACGCGATCGGACGAACGCATCCGCGAAGACGTGAACGATCGCCTCACGCAAGACTGGCGCGTGGATGCTACGAACATTCGGGTACTTGCCAAGGACGGCGAAATTACGCTGGACGGTACGGTCGGCAGCCGCCATGCCAAGCGCCGTGCCGAGGACCTTGCCGACGATGTCTCAGGGGTGAAGCACGTGCAGAACAATTTGCGCGTGACCGGCGGGACGGGTTGGAGCGATACCGGCCAGGCCAATTCGACCAGCCCGGCTGCAAGATCGAGCACGACGAGCGGGTCGGTGACCGGCACGAGTACGTCTACTTCTCCAACGACCGGATCGACGACGGGTAGTTCCTCCTGATCCTTGGCAATTAACTGAGAATGGCCGTGGTTCCCTTGGGAACCACGGCCATTTTCGTTTTTGAAAGGCTTCGGGCGTCAGGCCTTTCCCGTCATTTCCTGTTCGGGGCCGAGCATTGCGAAATCGACGACCGTCATCCTGCCGGAAGGCTTCCGAAGAGGGCACGGTTGAAGAGACGACGCGAGATCCATGCATTCGATGCGAGATCGCTAACGGGAAAGGGCTTCGGCGAGGTCGTCGATTTCCGCTTCCGGGATGCGGCGGGCTATGACCGCCATCGGATCGCGCGGTTTTCGGGCGTCGATCACGGCTTCCTCGCCGCGCCATTGGCGCAAGCGTGCGGCGAGGTATTCCGGGCGCTGGCCGGGCAGGACCGGAGCCGCCTTCCCCGGCGCGTGACAGGAAAGGCAGGCGGGAAGCTGCTTGCCGGGCAGGCCCCGGTCGGCGATCGGATGCGCGGTGGCGAGCGAACCGGAGTGAAGGCCGGGCAGGTTTGCGAAGTATCGTGCTGCCGCGCGCATCTCGGTCTCGGTCATCCCGCTGGCCGCGCCTTGCATGACGGCCCCCCGGCGCTTGCCGGATGCAAAGTCGCGCAAGGCGGACAGGAGGAATTGTTCTTTCTGCCCGGCAAGGATCGGGATGTCGGTTTGTCCGCGTCCCTTTCCGTCGCCGCCGTGACATCCCGTGCAGCGCGCGAGTGGGCCGGGAGGAGCCGCCGTCAAGGCCCTGTAGTCCTCGGCGCTCATGCCGGGCAGGCGGCGCAGGAAACCGACCATGCGGCGCACCTCGTCGGGACGCTCGACGGCGGGCCAGGCGGGCATGCCGGTGTATTTCACGCCGTGGCGGACGATCCAGAAGAGTTCGCGGTCGCTGTAATCGCCCACCGTCTTCGCAAGATCCGGCGCGGGCGGCGTGGCGGCCTGCATGACCGGCGAGGGCGGCGTGCCGGGGGCGCCGTGGCAGACTTCGCAGGACTGGTGGAAATGCCCGGCTGCACTCACCGGGGCGCCGTCGTCGCGCACCTCTTTCGGGGTCTGGAATGTGCTGTAGGTGCGTGCCGAATTCTGCATGGTCCAGTGCAGGAACCAGTCGGTGATCGCCCAGTGGCCCGACGAGGCGGCGATCGGAAACAATCCCGACCAGGCGAAGCCCATGCCGAACAGGGCAAGAGCGACAAGGCCGAGCACAAGGCGTTTCCAGGTCAGTCTGATCGTCATGTCGAGGTTTCCGGTCGGACCTTGAGCAGCCCGGCGAGCAGGGCGAGGCCGCCGAGAAGGTAACTCGCGCCGCCGATCACCAGCATAACCACGCCGCCGATCTGCTGGTCGGCAAGGGCATCGAGATCGAAGGGTACGGCATGGTGGTGCATGGCATAGAGCGGGCGCGGTGCTAGGCAGATAAGCACGCCCAGCAATGTCATGTGCATCGATGTCAGGAGCAGCGCCCCGATCCCGGCGGCGCGGTTCGGAGCGTGGATCGCCGCGCTCCAGAGCAGGAGTCCGGCGGCAAGGAAAATGGCGTGTTCGGTAGCGGCGATGGCGGGGAAGTCGACGGTCAGGCGGCGCAGCACAGGCAGGTGCCAGGACCAGACCGCTAGAAGTTCGAACAGCATCATCGCCATGGGGGTCACCACGCGGGGCCAGCGCCGCGCGGGATCGAGCGGCCGTCCTGCGAGGCCGAAAGCCAGCAGCGGTGCGGAGACGGCGACCGCGATCATGTGCCCGGTCATATGGCCGGTCATCCCCATCGGCGCGATTGCCCAGCCCGGCGGCAGCAGCGCGAGACCCGCAACGAGCGAGGCCCGCTTCACCGGCAGTCTCCAATGAAGACGACGGGCAGAGCGGTGAACAGCACGCCGATGAAGCTCAGGCCTGCCAGCAGCAGCGTGGATTTTGCGAGGAAGCGCAGGCGGTCGATGTCGGTGCCTTGTTCGTGCGGAGGCGGATCGCCGCGCAGGCGCGTCTGCCGGTGGGCGATCCAGCCCGAGAGCGCGATGGTTGCCAGCGCCAGCACGGTCCCGGCCGTGAAGAGCGTGGGGAACTCGGCGAAGAAGCCTGCCTTGGCGCAGGACACGGCGGCCCAGAGGTAGGAAAACAGGAAATGGGCCGCCCAGACCGTCGGTGGGACGATCAGGGTCCAGAGTGTGACCTGCAGCCGCTCGTGCCACTTGCGCTTTTCGTCGCTCATGCCACCTCCGGGAACAGGCCGATGGTCGCGTAGGCGACCACGGCGGTGAGCGCGAAGAAGTGCATGTAGACCGCCACGTTGCGGATATCGGCGTCGTGCTGGGGCGTCATCCGTCCCGCGAGGCTGCGTGCCAGGACATAGGCCAGCATGATCGCGGCGACCGCGGCATGGAGGCAGGTCCAGATCGTCAGGGTCCAGACGATGGCCGGATAGCTGTGCGCGGTGGGGTCCATGCCGGAGAACCACGGCCCGGCAAGGCCTGCCGGAATGCCCGCGAGGCTGGTCGCAAGACCGAATAGCAGGAAGACGCGCGCCATGCCGACAGCGCCGCGCGCATGGACCTCGCGCGCCGCGATCGTCGTGAGCCAGCCCGCGAGACCGAGGGCGAGCGCCAAGAGGGGCCAGGCCATCCCCGGAGCCGAGGCTATTTCTGGCGGGGGAAAGGCCTCGTGCCGGGTCCAGAAGAAGAAGTAGCCGAAGACCAGCCCGGAAAAGGCAGTCGCGTCCGCCATCATGGTGATGAACATCGCCCACCACCCCGGCGAGGCGCTGCCCGAGATGTAGAGCGGTAGCTCCATCCCGTGTCCGATCGGCTTGCAGGGCTTCTCGGGGATTTCCGCCGTACCGGTCCAGAGCCACCAGAGCACCATGGCGAGCGTCGCTGCGCCCGAAAGAAGCGCCAGCCAGTAGAGGTGGTAGGTCGTCAGGATGAACACCCCGCCCAGCGCGAGCGCCGTCAGCATCGGTTTCCAGCTCGGCGCGCCGAGGCGGATGACCGAGACCGGGCGTGCATCGAGCACCGAAGTGATGATCGTCTCCCGTCGGCCTTCCTCGGCGTCGGGCAGGAAGTAACGGCCTTCATCCACTTTGCTTACGAAGTCTTCCTGGTCCCAGATGGGATAGCGGCTTTCGATCAGCGGGATCGAGCGGATGCCCCAGTTCTCGTCCTCTGGGTGGGCGAGCCATTCCAGCGTTCCGGCTTGCCACGGATTGCGCGGCGAACGCGGCCGCCAGGGCGAGCGGGCAAGGTCGATCACGATCACCGCAACCCCGGCAGCGATCACGAAGGAGCCGATGGTGGAGGCGAGATTGAGGCCACCTAGGCCCAGGTCCGCAGGATAGGTGAAGACCCGGCGCGGCATGCCTTCGAGGCCGGAAAGGTGCATCGGGAAGAAGCACAGGTTCGCGCCGACGAAGATGAGCCAGAAAGCAGTGCGGCCCAGCCGGTCGGACAGTTTCTTGCCGGTCACCAGCGGCCAGTAATAGTAGAGCCCGGCAAAGAGCGGCATCAGCGTGCCGCCGATCAGCACGTAATGCAGGTGCGCGACGACGAAGTACGTGTCGTGGGCCTGCCAGTCGAACGGGGCGAGCGCGACCATTACGCCGGTAAGGCCGCCGATCAAGAAGATTGCAAGGCTCCCGGTCGCGTAGAGCAGCGGCGTCGACCAGACCACGCGGCCCGCCCATAGCGTGACGATGAAAACGAAGATCTGCACCGCCGTCGGGATTGCCACGGCCTCCGAGGCAGCCGAGAAGAAGCCGAGGCTGATCTTTGGTAGCCCGGTCGCGAACATGTGGTGGACCCAGAGGCCGAAGGACAGGAACGCGGTCCCGACCGCCGCCAGCACGATCCACGGATAGCCCAGCAGATGGCGCCGGGCGAAGGTCGGCACCAGCATGGCGAAAAGCGCGATCGAGGGCAGGAAGACGATGTAGACCTCGGGATGGCCGAAAATCCAGAACAGGTGCTGCCAGAGCAGCGGGTCGCCGCCGCGCGAGGCGTCGAAGAAGGGCCAGTCCAGCAGCCGCTCCATTTCGAACAGCACGTCTCCCGCGATCAGCGGCGGGAAGGCGAACAGGATCATCACCGCCACCACCAGGATGTACCAGGCATAGAGCGGCATGAGGTTGAGTCGCATGCCCGGCGGACGGCACTTGAGCACGCCGACGATCAGCTCGACGGCGGCGGCGACGGAGGAAACCTCGATGAAGGAAAGCCCGAGCATCCAGATGTCGGCGCCGAGGCCGGAAAGGTCCGTCCGCGTCGTCAGCGGCGGGTACATGAACCAGCCGCCGTCAGGCGCCGCATCGAAGAAGATCGAGCCGGAGACGAACACGCCGCCGAGCAGGAACGACCAGTAGCCAAAGGCCGAGAGGCGCGGAAACGGCAAGTCGCGTGCGCCCAGAAGCTGGGGCAGCAGGATGATCGAGACGGCCTCGAACATCGGCACCGCGAACAGGAACATCATCACCGAGCCATGCAGGGTGAAGAGCTGGTTGAAGGTGCCGGGGCCGATGAGATCGTTGTCGGGAACCGCCAGTTGCGTGCGCATGATCAGCGCCAGCACGCCTGCGAAGAGCATGAAGGCGAAGGCGGTCAGAACATACCAGTTGCCGACCTGGTTGTTGTTGGTGTCCGTCCAGCGCAGGAACAGGCCTTTCGGCGGCGCCCAGACTTCGCGCAGGCGCTGCTCCTGCTCGGCGCGGAGGGTTGGGTCGTCCTGATCGTGGAGGCTCATCGTTCCGGTTCCTGCGTTTCCGGAGTTCCGGCTCGCTTGAGCCAGCCAGCCAGGGCCAGGGCCTCGTCTTGCCGCAAGTGGCGATAGGCGGGCATGCGGGCGCCGGGCTTGAAGCGATGCGGATCGCGGATGAAGGCGGCGGTGTTCCCGGTCGTCGGCGCGAGGATGCCGGCGCCGAGCGTCAGTCTCTCGCCGTAGCGGGTGAGATCGGGGCCGATTTCGCCGGACGGAGCGCCACTTGCGGAATGACAGCTCCCGCAGCCTTCGCGGGCGAAGAGCAGCGCGGCCCGGTCGCGGATGGCGCTATCGGTTCGGCGCGGCGGAACGCGGGCAGCCGCCAGCCAGGCGTCGAACTCAGCCGGTTCCATGGCGATGACGTCGAAAGCCATGAGGGCATGGCTCAATCCGCAGAACTCGGCGCAAACCCCGCGATAGGTGCCCGGCTTTTCGGCTTTCACGACCAGGCGGTTGGTGCGGCCGGGGATCATGTCCATCTTGCCGGCGAGGCCGGGTATCCAGAGGCTGTGGACCACGTCGGCTGCGGTGAGTTCGAATACCACTGTGCGTCCCACCGGCAAACGGATCTCATTGGCGGAAAGGAGCGGTTCGGATCCTGCCTGCCGATAGGCGACGCGCCACCAGAACTGTTCGCCTTCCACCCGGATGTGCAAGTCCTTCTCGGTGGCGGGCAGGGGGCGCATGGCGGGAAGCGACCAGATCAGCAATGCGGCCAACACCACGGTGGGAAGAACCGCGCCAAGCCACAGCACCAGACGCATTCCCCGCTCGTGTGTAAGCCTCCCTTCCGGCGCGCGGGCAGCAATCCCGTAAATCACTGCTACGCCCAGCGCTATGACGAGACCCCCGGCGGCGAGTACGTTCGTAAGCCACAGCGTTGACCGCGCTTCCAGTCCGAACGGGGCCAGCGCCGACTGGTGGCGGTTGCAGCCAGCCAGCATCAGTGGCCACAGGGCCAGGAATTTTCCGGCAACCGATCTTCGCAAGAGGCTTCTTCCCTGAGGCGTTCGGGAGCAACGCGTCAGGAACAGGACGGTTCGCCGTTATCGATCGATTGCCGCGTTACAAATAGTTGCTGCGCTTCTGCAACGGGAGGGACCTTCAGTGGCAAGCCAGCCCATCAACTGAGTCAACCAATGACCTCAGCGCGGCGGGCATACCAAATATGCGGGTACACGGCTCGATGAAGAGCGCTCGTTCCTGACGGTGGGTTAGACCCCATGTTCGCCTGAGCTGACTGGGTAAGTGGCCTCTCCTGCTGCATTCTGCGTTCGAGGGTTGCACCAGGCTGGCTGGTGCCGAGCCTCAAGAATGGAGGAGAGACCGCATGCAGG
>PJTO01000168.1_pt1 | contig 69550 bp, 48 predicted proteins | sample 1512101 | NCBI WGS metagenome assembly PJTO01 (sample SAMN08177690, study PRJNA422409) | Soil metagenome, whole genome shotgun sequencing project.
TATCCGAAGTTCGCCGATGGCCACCCGCGAAACTGACCGGCCGCTACTGCGCTCTATTGGTCAGCGCGCGTCCGGTCAGCTTCGCTACCCTCAGAACCTACACCACTCCGCGGGACACGATCTTCACCGCTGCGATGTCCGGGCCGACGACCCGGATCGCACTTTCGAGCTGGGTCCGATCAAGCTGCAGGCGGGCAGTCCAGTAAGCCACCTCGCGCTCGTCATGAAGCGATATTCTGGAACAATCCAGAGGTACGGCTCCGGCCTTGTTATCCGGCATCACAATGCTCCTTGTCACGCAAGACCAACGCGCGAGCGCATGCTCCGATCCTGACACAGCCAATTCAATCTTTCGCTCTCAGCGCCCCCAGTACCAAAGCGCGGTAACTGCGTTCGCGGACGCCGTGGGGTTCGGCCAGTCTCATGCGTTCGAGCGCTTCGGTTTCCTCCGCGTGAAGATCGGTGACGGCAATTCCACGCGCCATCACCCCTGCCAGAGCGGTGGGGCGATGTGCGACCTCCGACAAAAACCGAAGTGCAGGCAAAAGCCGCTGCTCCACGGCAGTAAAGTCGGTGCCGAACGGATAGGGCGTGAATTCGGTGCCGGGGAGGGTCGATTGCAACCGATCGGGTAAATTGTTGCGATTGATCTCGTCGGGCATCCAGTCCGCCGCGAGCTTGCCTGCCTCGCGCGCGGCATCCATCAGTTCGTCCTGGAAGCGGCTGTCGGCGATGGCGATGAGGCGCTGGATCACCCGTTCGTCGCTCATGCCGCGCAAATCCGCGATCCCATATTCGGTCACCACGATATCGCGCAGATGGCGCGGGATCGTCTCGTGGCCATAGGACCACACGATGTTGGAACGAAGTTCGCCTTTGTGCAGGCGGGTGGCGGGAAGCGTGATGATCGAGCGGGCGCCTTCCAGTTCCAGCGCCTGGGCGACGAAATTGTACTGCCCGCCGACACCGCTGACCACGCGCCCGTCCTCCAGCCCGTCCGAGACCGTCGCGCCCAGCAGCGTCACCATCATCGCGCTGTTGACGAAGCGGGCGTCCACGCGGGCGGCGCGTTTGGCCTGCTCGTCGCCGTAGAGCGCGTTGATCCAGGAAATCCCACGCATGTGAATGCGGCTGCGGGTGTCCTCGTCCATCTCGCGCAGGGCGGCGTAGAAACTGCGCGGGCCGACGAAGAAACCGCCGTGCAGTACGGCCCCTTCGACCTCGCGCTTGAGGATTCCCGCGCGCAGCAGTTCGAGGAAGCCGTCGACCAGCATCTCTGTCGGCGCGTAAAGGCCCTGCTCGAAGGGCGTCGTTTCGGCGGGCAGGCGCGTTCCGGTCGTGAGGTCTTCCAGAATGGAAGCAAAGCGCTCCGGGCCGTGATGTCTTCGGATAAGGGCATCGGCCACGGCATCCCCGATCTCGCCGATGCCGATCTGCAACGAGCCGCCGTCGGGGACCAGCGAGGCGACGTGCATGCCGATCGCATGTTGCGCCATGCCGATCGGCTGCTTGGGCGGGCCGAACAGCGGGAAGCGGGTGTCCTCGCTGTCGAGGATCATGGCGAAACGGTCGGCAGGGAGTTCGGCGGGGCCGGTCATGAACGGAAGTTCGTCGTTGATCTGGCCGACCAGCAGGAAATCGGCCTTGCCGGCATCGCGCGCCGCCAGCAGATCGAGCGTCATGTCGGTGTTGCAGCTCAGGCTGAAGCGGTCGCCCCGGCATGCGACGATCTGGGCAATGACATTGACGCCCTGATCGATCAGACAGCGCATCGCATGGGTATAATTGACCGAGATGTAGCTGCGCTGCGCCGCTTCGGTGTCGAGGCGGCTCCCGGCCTGGAAGAAGAATTCGTTGACTTCGATGTTGGACGGCATGTCTCCGGTACGCTGGGCCGCGGCATAGGCGAATTCGGGATAGCCGCCCATGGTCCGCTCGAACACGGGCTTGAGGAAACGGCGCTCCAGTTCGCTGCCGAGCGGTGGTGGCTCCAGCGTCAGCGCGGTGAAGATCGAGAGGCTGATGGCGGGATCGGCGCGGGCCATCTCGAACAGGGCGTTGGCGATATGGGGCGCCTTGCCCAGCCCCAGCGGCAAGCCGAGGACGACCCGTCCGCCGGTATGCTCGACGATGCGCCGCGCGACCTCTTGCGGGTCGGACAGGAAAAGGCTCACCGCAGGACGTCCCATCCTGTGTCGGGAGCGAAGCGGGCGCCGTGCCGATCTTCCAGCGCGCGGAGCGTGGTAACGACTTCCTCGACCCCGCGTTCCCTCGCGTAATGGATCGGCCCGCCTCTGAAAGGCGCGAAGCCGGTGCCGAAGATCATCGCCGCATCGATCACGTCGGGATCGTCGCTGACCTTTTCGCGCAGCACGGCGACAGCAGTATTGACCATCGGCAGAATGAGCCGATCGGCCAGTTCCGGATCTGGCGGCTCGGCCTTGGCTTTGACCGGCTTGCCATCGCGCCAGACGTAGATGCCCCTGCCGGTCTTGCGCCCCTTGTCGCCTGCCGCGACTTTGTCGGAAAGCCACTGCGGCGCGTCCGGCAGCGGCCAGCCCAGTTCGCGCTTCAGCATCGCGGCCACGTCCAGCGCCACGTCGAGCCCGACCTGGTCGGCCAGTTCCAGCGGTCCCATCGGCATGCCGAAATCGGTGGCGGCGCGGTCGATGGTTTCGGGAGCGAGGCCTTCGTCCATCAGGATCAGCGCTTCGGCCAGATAGGGCGTCAGGATGCGGTTGACGATAAAGCCCGGCGCGCTGCAGGCCGGGGCGGGCAGCTTGCCAATCCGGCCGACGAAAGCACGCGCCGCCGCTTCCACTTCGGGCGCGAGTTCGTCGTGCGCGATCACTTCGACCAGATCGAGACGCGAAACCGGGTTGAAGAAATGGATGCCGACAAGCCGCTCCGGCCGCGCCAGTCCTTCGCGCAGTTCGGGCAGCGGGATGGACGAGGTGTTCGTCGCCAGGATCGCGTCCGGCTTCATGCGCGGCTCGATTTCGGCGTAGAGCTTGCGCTTGAGATCGGCCTTTTCCGGCGCCGCCTCGATTACGAGATCGGCCTGCGCGATGCCAAGCCCGTCCGGATCCGGGATCAGCCGGTCGAGCGCGTCGCGCAGCTTCAGGCGGTCGCCATGGGCGATCTTTTCGTAGAGCTTGGCGGCGCGGGCGAGGGCGCCGCCGATCGGCTCCGACTTGACGTCGGAAAGGCGGGTTCGCAGGCCCTTCCATGCGCACAAGGCAGCGATATCGCCGCCCATCGCGCCCGCGCCAATGACGTGAACGTGGAGTGGGACGTGCCGGATCGGCTGCGCCGCCTCTCCCGCCAGGTCCTTGAGCTTCTGGCGCAGGAAGAACACCCGGATGAGGTTCTGGGCGGTGTCCGTCAACATCAGCCGCGCGAAGGAGGCGATTTCCGCGCGCTTCATCGCGTCGAGGTCGCCGCCGTGTTCCTCCCACAAGTCGATCAGGGCGTAAGGCGCGGGGTAATGCGCGGAGGGCGCCTGCTGCTCGGCTTCGGCGCGCATCTGGCGGGCGGCGATACGACGGGCGGGTGCGCTGTCCTTGGCCCGGTCTACCAGACTTTGGTGCGCCTGCGGGAGCGTGCCTGCCACGGCCGCATCGATGGCCGCCTGAACATGGCGCTCGGGCACCACGGCATCGACCAGACCCATCGCCTTGGCCTGCCGGTCGTGGATCGTCCTGCCGGTGAGCATCGCGCTCATCGCCCTGATCGGATCGCATATGTGGGTGAAGCGGGCAGTGCCGCCGAGCCCCGGATGAAGGCCGATCTGGACCTCGGGAAAGCCGAAACGCGTGTCTTCCACCGCTATCCGCTGGGTGCAAGCGAGCGCTACCTCCAGCCCGCCGCCCATGGCATAGCCGTGCATCACCGCCACGGTGGGAAGGGTCAGTGCCGCGAGCCGGTCGACCACGGCATGGGCCGCCTCGATGCGGCTGCGGATCGCGGCTTCGTCGGTCACGCCGCGAAACTCGGCAATGTCCGCGCCGGCCAGGAAGCCTTCGCGCTTGGCGGAGCGGATAACGAGCGCCTTGGGCGCCCTTTCGTCGATGCGGTCGAGGATCAGCGCGAATTCCTCCAGCACCTCCTGCGACAGGGTGTTCGCACTGGCGCCCTGCTTGTCGAGCACGGCCCAGGCGACGCCTTTGGCGTCGCGGGTCAGCGTCCAGTGGCACAGCGCATCCGACTTGTGCGGCTGAGGGCCGAGGGTGAGATCGCAGTCCTTCAGATAGGCCCATACCGGGTCCTGCATGGTCATGCGCCTGCTCCCATACGTTCGATCAGCATGGCGCCGCCCTGGCCGCCACCGATGCATTCGGTGGCAATGCCGCGCACGCTGCCGAGGCGCTCCATCGCCTGCACCAGATGAAGCGCGATGCGCGCACCGCTGGCGCCGACCGGATGGCCGAGCGAAATCGCCCCGCCATCGACATTGATGCGCTCGCGGGCGATGCTGCCCGCCGCGCCGTCGAGGCCGAGGACATTGCGGCAAAAACCGTCATCCTCCCAGGCGGCCAGGCAGGCGAGGACTTGTGCGGCAAAGGCCTCGTTGAGTTCCCAGAGGTCGATATCCCCCAGTTCCAGTCCGCCGCGCTTCAGCAGCTCCGTCGATGCCAGTACCGGGCCGAGGCCCATGATCGCAGGGTCGAGCGCCGACCATTGACTGTCGAGGATCCGGGCACGAGGCGTCAGCCCATATTTCCCGAGAGCGTCCTCGGATGCCAGGATCGTCCAGCAGGCGCCGTCGGTGATCTGCGAACTGTTGCCTGCCGTTACTTTGCCGTAGGGCGGCTCGAAGACGGGACGCAGCTTGGCCAGCTTGTCCGGCGCGCTGTCGGGCCGAACGCCGTCGTCGTGGTCGTAGACCGTGCCGTCGCGGGCAAAGGCGGGTACGAGTTCGCCCTTGAGCCAGCCCTCGCCCTGTGCCCGCGCAAGCCGCCTGTGGCTTTCCACCGCGTAGGCGTCGGCCTGCTCGCGCGAGATATCGAAAAGATGGGCGAGCACTTCGGCGGTCTGGCCCATGCCGAGATCGGTGATCGGATCGGTCAGCCCGCGTTCGAGGCCGATGATGGGCTTGAGGAACTCGGGCCGAAACCGCGCAGCCGCTTTCAGCTTGCCGAGCGGGCCGTCCTTGCCGCCCTGCATAGCCGCAAGCCATTCCACCGCATCCTGCCGCAGCACCAGCGGCGCGTGGCTCAGTGCCTCGGCCCCGCCTGCAAGGATCAGGTCGCTGCCGCCGTCGGCAATGTAGCGATAGGCCGTGTCCATCGCCTGCATGCCCGATCCGCAGTTGATCTGCACGGTGAAGGCAGTCGTCCCTGCCCCGCAGCCGAGCCGCAGCGCGGCGACGCGCGCCGGGTTGGCCTCGTCGGCGATGACATTGACGCAGCCGAGGATTACCTGGTCGATATCGCCCGCTGCAAAAGGCTGGCGCAGCAGCAGAGGCCGTCCGCACTGCACCGCCAGGTCGACCGGCGTAAACGGGCCGGGGCCTCCGCGCGCCTTGAGAAAAGGCGTGCGCGTGCCGTCCACGATATAGACGGGGCGGCTCATTCGGCGGCCTCGTGCAGCAGCTTGTCAGACTGGCCGGGGGAAGGGCGGACCAGCTCCTCGGGCGCGAAGTCGTCGACGGCGATGACGTCGGCAACCGCGGCGTCGGCCTCGCGGAGCCTTTCGCGCTCGCTGACGGAAATCAGTCCCTCCGCCAGCGCCTTGTCGGCCTCGCGGATACGGGCCTGCTTCATGCGGTCGTGAAACGGCTGGGTGGCGACGGTCTTGCGGAAAGCCTCGGTCAGGCGGGCGACAGCTTCATCCTCGCCGCCGATATAGACGTTCTCGACCAGCCGGTCGCGCGCGGCGCAGGGTTCGAGCAGGATTTCGGCGCAGCGTCGCACGGTACGGTCGGAGGGGCCATGGCGACGACGTCCCCAGGGCATCACGAAAAGCCGCAGCATCCAGCCGACCGGGCGGGCCGGGAAGTTCTCGATGATCTGCGCGAAGCTTTGCTCGATGCTCGCGAAACCGCTCTGCATGCACCAGTCGAGCAGCGGCAGGTCGTCGTCCTGTCGCCCTTCGTCTTCCCAGCGCTTGAGTGCACCCGAGAGCATGTAGAGTTCCGAAAGCACGTCTCCCAGCCGCGCAGAGAGCAGTTCGCGCCGCTTGAGTTCGCCGCCCAGTGTCAGGAAGGCGATGTCCGAGCAGAAGGCGAAGGCGGCGGCATAGCGGCTCATCTGGCGGTAATGGCGCGTCGCCTTTCCGGCCCGCGGCGCGGGGGCGAAGACGCCGCCGCTCCAGCTGCGCACGAAAGCGCGGATCGCGGTCTTGAGCGAGTGACCGACATGCTTCCACAGCACCTGGTCGAACTGCGCCAGTGCCCGTCCGCGGTCGGCATCGCCCACCGCGCGGATCTCTTCGAGCAGATAGGGGTGCGCGCGGATCGCGCCCTGACCGAAGACCATCAGGCTGCGGGTCAGGATATTCGCGCCCTCGACAGTGATGCCGACCGGAATGGCGCGGTACTGGCTGCCCATGTAGTTGCGCGGCCCCTCGATGATCGCCTTGCCGCCGTGGACGTCCATCGCATCGTTGATCACCACCCGCATCCGCTCGGTCGCGTGCAGCTTGAGGATGGAGGAGATCACCGCCGGGTGATTGCCCTGGTCCAGCCCCGCGCAGGTCAGCCGCCGCGCACCGTCGAGCAGGTAGGCATTACCGGCGATCCGCGCGAGGCGTTCCTGGATACCTTCGAACTTGCCGATCGGCAGGTTGAACTGCGAGCGGATTCGCGCGTAGGCGCCGGTCGTGTGCGCGGCGAAAGCGCCCGCCGCCGCCGAGAGCGAGGGCAGCGAGATGCCGCGCCCGGCGGCGAGCGCGCTCATCAGCATCTTCCAGCCCTGGCCCACACGCTCCGGTCCGCCGATCACGTTGCTGAGCGGGATGAACACGTCCTTGCCCGCGTTAGGGCCGTTCTGGAACGTCTGCATCGAGGGGATATGGCGGCGCCCGATCGTCACGCCCGGCAGGTCGGTAGGGACCAGCGCGACGGTAATGCCGATCTCGTCCTCTCCGCCCAGCAGATGATCGGGGTCGCGCAGCTTGAAGGCGAGGCCGAGGATCGTCGCGACGGGGCCGAGCGTGATGTAGCGCTTGTGCCAGTTGAGGCGGATGCCGAGCACCTCTTCACCTTGCCAGTCTCCTCGACAGATCACGCCTTCGTCGATCATCGCCGCCGCGTCCGATCCGGCCTCAGGGCTGGTGAGGCCGAAAGCGGGAATCTCGCGCCCTTCGGCCAGGCGCGGTAGCCAGTATTCTTGCTGCTCTGGTGTGCCGAAACGCAGGATCAACTCGCCCGGCCCGAGCGAATTGGGAACCATGGCCGTCACGGCTGCGGAAACCGAGCGGGTGGCGATCTTGCGGACGATCTCGCTATGGGCGAAATTGGAAAACCCGAGGCCTCCATGCTCTTTCGGAATGATGATGCCGAAGAATTTCTCGCGCTTCAGGTAGTCCCAGGCCTCTGGCGGCAGGTCGTGGGTTTCCCAGGTCATGCGCCAATCGTCGATCATCGCGCAGAGGCGGTCGACAGGGCCAGCCATGAACGCCTCCTCCTCGGCCGTCAGCTTCGCGGGAGGTACGGCGAGCAAGGCTTTCCAGTCGGGATTGCCGGTGAACAGCGCGGCGTCCCACCAGGTGTTTCCGGCATCGATTGCCTCGTTCTCGGTGGCGGACAGCGCGGGCAGGGCGGATTGTACCATCGAAAGGACCGGGCGCGTCAGGACCTCACGGCGGACAGTGGTGGCAGCAGCAACGACGGGCGACATTTTTCAGGCTCCTTCTCCAGCCACTTCAACGCGTGGAGAGCGGAGATGATCCATGCGAACAAGAACCCGCCGTCAACGGTGCGGCTCGCTTCGTGCAGCCGGTAAGCCAATGAGACAATCATCGAGGCCGCCTTCGACACCGTCGGAGACCTGTTATCCCGCGCCTTCAGTGCTCGGCGTGGAGACCGCTCTCCACGCATAGCACCTCCCGGGCCACAGCCCTTCAATGATATGCCGGAATTGCATCCGTTTGGCGTCGTATGATTTGAAAGCCCAACTGCACGCTGCCTCTCCCGTCCTGCTGCGTTGTCTGGGGCCCGCTCCACATTGCCAGAGCTAGGATTTTTACGGCCGCTCGGCTCATCTGCTGAATCGGCTGCCGTACCGTCGTAAGGTTTGGCCAAATCGAGCTGGCAAGAGGCGTATCGTCGAAACCGCAAATCGTCAGTTGGGCAGGGACACTAATCATCTGCTGATGCGCGACAGTAAGGACAGCCGCTGCCATATCGTCGTTACATGCGAAAATTGCCGTTGGCCGCGAACCTGAACCGAGTAATTTTTCGCCCGCTTCGAGACCGGATTTAAAAGAAAAATCCCCTGGAACTATAAGTTCATCATCCAACGCTATCAAATGATCGGCGTGAGCTTCCCTAAATCCTTCCAAGCGCCTTTGGCTGCCTCGATGCGCCGGGTGGCCATTGACGAATGCAATCCGTTCATGCCCCAAGGCGAATAGATGTGATGTCATTTCATATGCAGCGCGTCTGTCATCTACATAGACCCGCGGAACGTTGTCCCGCTCTCGATCCGGAGCAATAGCTACCACTGCCAGCCCTTCGGCGAGCAGTGCTTCTATCAGTTCTTCCCAATCGCAAAGCGGTGGAGGCAGGACAACACCACCAACATGCGCTGCAGCGATCTGGGAAATAACTGCCTGAGGCGTATCTCCTGGAACATAATGCTCCATCACGAGGTAGACGTGCTGGTCCGATGCCTCCTGAAGCGCCCCCAGGAGCAGTTCGCCCACGTATGCGGACGTCATGGACTCGCTGTGCAGCAGGGCGATCCTGCGAAAGTCGGTTCCCGAGAGCGCTTTGGCGGAGGCATTTGGAATGTAATGCAATTCCTTGATCGCCCGTTCGACGGCGGATTTGGTTTTTGGGCTGACCCTGATGCATGCGTTGAGAACACGTGAGACCGTCATCGGTGAGACGCCCGCACGTGCGGCTACATCCCGGATGGTTGGCGGCTTGCTTGGTTTTTTCTGCGGTACAGTCATCAAATCGGCCCGAGCCCTTACTTTGGAATTAGTCCCGGGCCGTGCCGCGGGGTTTCAACATGCCTTGCATGTCGAGCCACCGGGCGAAGGCGTCGAACCAGCCAGTGCTGGTCGTGGCCTTCGGGTACATGCCGAACCCATGCCCACCGCGCTCGTAAAGGTGGAATTCCACCGGTCGCCTGGCCGCGCGCCAATCGTCGATCAGCTTGAAGTCGCGGTTACCGAACAGAGGGTCGTCCGCAGCGATGGCTGCGAACATCGGCGGAGCGTCTTTCGGCACCGCCATGCTGCCAAGCGGGCCGTAGATATTACCGATGAAGGCGGGCCTGGCGTCTTTCGTGGCCAAGGTGGTGGCCATCGTCAGCATGGCTCCGGCGGAAAACCCGATCATGCCGATGCGATCGGGATCGATGTGCCATTGTCCCGCGCGGTTGCGGATCAGCCGGAAGGCGGCGGTGGAATCGGCCAATTGGGGCGCGAGGTCCATCGCAGCGTCGTTGGCCGCGGGAAGCGGTGCGCGGGCGGCGCCGGTAAACATGTCCTGCATCGACTTTTCGAACCCGGCCATGTCGGCAGGCGTCTGGCGCAGGCGATACTTGATGACGAAGGCCGCGATGCCCTTGGCGGCGAGGGCGCGCGCGACATCGTAGCCCTCATTGTCCATCGAGAGGGTGCGGAAACCACCACCCGGTGCAACGATGATTGCGGCGCCCGATGCCTTGGCGGGATCGGGTAGGAAAGGGGTCAGCGTCGCGACGGTGACGTTACGGGCAAACTCGCTGCCATATTGACGGTGCCAGCTTTCCCGGGCTGTGGCGCCTGGCAGAGGACCAGTGCCGAGTTCGATCGCGCCGGTTTGTGCCGGCGTAGCGATCGGGGTCATCTTGTCCTTGTCTTCCTGTGCCTGGGCAAGGCTCGGGGCGATGGCGGCGGCTACGGCGATCGCTGCCAGATGTCCCAGGCACAGCCGGTGGACCCACTGCCGGCGTGACGGGTACTTCATTTCCTGTTTCATGATCCCTCTCCTCTCGTGTGGACGACGGCTTGCGCGTCGTCTTTATTGCAGATCCAGCACCACCACCGACTTCGGCGGCAGAGTGACGGTCAGCGTATCGCCGCCTAGCTGCGCGCCGTTGAAAGCCCTGGGCTTCACGGCTTCGGGCGCATCGAAGCTGTTGTGGGCGTTGATCGCATCGGCGGTCAGGACGCGGCCGGAGACGCTCGCGGGGGCAAGGCCTTCCAGCTTCACCGTGACGGTATTGGGCTGAGCGGGATCGAGGTTGGACAGGCCGACATGAACCTTGCCGTCCTTGCCCCGCACCGCCGATCCGCTGACGGCCGGCATCACGAACTTGCCCTTGTTGTACCAGGGTGTCGCCAAGTCGATAGGGAGGACGGTGGCGTCTTGCCAGGGCTTGTACATTTCGAAGACGTGATAAGTGGGCGTGAGAACCATCTTGCGCCCGTCGGTCAGGATCATCGCCTGCAAGACGTCGACCATCTGCGCGATGGCGCTCATCCGCACACGGTCGGCATGCCTGGCGAAAATGTCGAGATTGACCGAGGCGACCAGCGCGTCGCGCAACGTGTTCTGCTGCCGCAGGAAGCCCGGGTTGGTGCCGGGATCGGGGGCATACCAGGTGCCCCATTCGTCGACTGCCAGGAACACGCGTTTCTGCGGGTCATATTTGTCCATTACTTTCGCATGGCCGGAAATGAGTTCGTCCATGCGCCAGGTCGCAGCGAGTGTATCGGCCCAGGCGGTTTCGTCGAAATTGACCGGATCGGCCTTCGGCGGCCATCCGCCCTGGGGAATGGTGTAGTAATGAAGCGAAAGCGCGTCGAGATGCTTGCCCGCCTCCCGCATCATCACTTCGGTCCAGTTATAATCGTCGCCATTGGCACCGGACGCGATCTTCATGATCGTTTTGCCCGCCGGCACTTTCAGGAACGTGGCGTAGCGTTTCGTGACATCCGCGGCATATTCGGCGCGCATGTTGCCGCCGCAGCCCCACAGTTCGTTGCCGATGCCGAAGGCCGGGAGCGCCCAGGGCTCCTTGCGTCCGTTGCGGCCGCGCTCCTCGGCCAGGCTGCCGGCGGGCGCGGTCATGTATTCGACCCATTCCGCCATGGCCTGCGGGCTGCCATTGCCGACATTACCGGAGATATAGGCCTCCGCTCCGACCTGCCGCAGCAACTCGAAGAATTCGTGCGTACCAACCGCATTGGATTCGGTTACGCCGCCCCAGTTGGTGTTGACCTTTACAGGGCGCCTGGCTTTCGGACCGATCCCTTCCCGCCAGTGATATTCGTCGGCGAAACAGCCGCCCGGCCAACGGATCATGGGTACGGCCAGGTTGCGCAGCGCGGCGATCACGTCGTTGCGGAAGCCGTTGGTATTGGGGATCGACCTGTCGTTGCCGACCCACAGACCGCCGTAGATGCCGGTGCCGAGATGCTCGGCGAACTGGGTGAAGATCCGCTTGTCATAGACCGGACCGGGACGGTCGGCATGGACGGTGGCCATGGTCGGCTGGCCGTCCGTATCGGCGAGGGCAGTGCCGCCGACGAGCGCGCTGGCGCACAGGAGAAGCGCGGCGGTCGTGCGGCGCAAGGTCTTGATCATCGAACGTCCTCTCGAAAAATCTGAGGCAAACCGCTTATTTGGGCAGCGGCACCGAGCGGGAAATGTTGTAGGTGGCGGTCTGGACCGGGCTTTCGATGCCCGGCTGCCCGCTGCCGATGCTGAGGCGGTAATCGCCGGGGATGAGTGCACGCTCGCCTGCCATCGTGACGAAGCTCAGGTCGCGAGGAGACAGGGTGAATTCGATCGACCGGGTTTCGCCAGGCTTCAGCGAGACGCGCTGGAAGCCGCGCAGCGCCAGTCGCGGTGCCCCTTCGAAGGCCGGAGGGGTGATGTAGAGCTGGGCGACGTCCTCGCCCGCACGCCCGCCGATGTTGGTGATCTGCGTGACGACCTTGATCCCGTTCTCCACGGCACCGCCGACCGGCTCGATCACCGGCCGTGTGTAGGTGAAGCGCGTGTAGCTGAGGCCGTGTCCGAAGGGATAGACCGGCGCGCCCTTGAAATAGCGATAAGTGCGGCCATCCATGCCATAGTCGGCAAAGGGCGGAAGATCGTTCACGCTCTTGTAGAAGGTGAGCGGAAGGCGTCCCCCAGGATCGGTCTTGCCGGAAAGAACGTTGCCGACCGCGCGGCCGCCCGACTGACCGGGATACCAGGCCTCCAGGATCGCGGAAGCATTGTCCTTCGCCCAGGACAAGTCGATGGCGCTGCCGTTCATCGCGATGACGACCAGCGGCTTGCCGGTTGCCTTCGCCTTTTCCAGGAACGCACGCTGGTCGGCCGGCAGGTCGAGCGTGGTCTTGTCTCCGCCTTCGAATCCTACGACCTTGACCGGCATTTCCTCGCCTTCCAGATCGGAGGTCAGCCCCACCACGGCGACGATGACGTCCGCATCCCGGGCGCCCGCCAGAAGATCGCGATCGAGATTGTCGGTGACGCGCTTCCAGAAGATGGCCGGCGCGGCGGGAATGCCGCTCTGCGCCTGAAGACGCACGGCGTAGCGCTCGCCCTTGGTCATGCGTATTTCGGTGAGTTTGAGAGGCTCTGCCCAGCCCGAATAGTCGGTGGCGGACACCACCGGCTTGCCGTTCAGGGAGACCTCGCCCTTCACCCCTGTCAGCGCAAGGCGATAAAGTCCGGTTTCGGGGGCGACGAGATAGCCGGTCCAGACGACCTTGTGCTCGTTTGCCACTTGCCTGAACTCGGCGGCGCGGGACACGATGCTGTCTTCGGTGCGGGTCAGCACGGGCTTCGCGTCAAACCGATCCTTGCCGGCGGCGTTGAAGTATTCCGCCTTGATGCCGGGCTTGCCGTCGGGCGTGAGCAGGGCGGTGCCGGGGACGAGATCGCCGTCGGTGATGGAGGGGGAAAAGGGGATCAGCGTGACGGCGGCGCCCGGCATGGCCTGCCGCAGGCCATCCGCGACCGAGACCGGCGGCGCGCTTCGGGCCGAGCTGTAGTTACCGCGCAGCACGCGGGTCGCATCCGCCAGTGGCCCGGCGAGGGCGATCCTGGTTCCGGGCTTCAGCGGCAACACGCCGTCGTTCTTGAGCAGGACAAGGCTCTTTTCCGCGGTTTCAAGAGCGAGCGCCTGGTGCTCGGGCGTGCCGATCGCCTTGACCGGCGTCGCGTTGGGCTTGCGGGCCGAGAGACCCGGCAGGTCGCCGTTGCGAAGGCGTGCGGAGAAGAGGCGGACAAGGGCAGTGTCTATGTCCTCGGTGCTGATATGGCCTTTCGCCAGCGACTCCTTGTAGCGCTCGCCGAGGTCGGCCTTGCCGCCGAGCGTCGCGTTGTTGCATTCGCTGTCGACGCCGCGGCGCAGGGCCACGGCGACGCCGGTGGCGGCGTCCGGGGCGTATTTGTGATGGTCGTAGATATCGACCACGGCATCGCAGTCCGACACGACATAGCCCTTAAAACCCCAGGCGCCGCGCAGGTAGTCGGTCAACAGCATGGGGCTGCCGCAGGCCGGCTCGCCGTCGACGCGGTTATAGGCGCACATGATCGAGCCAGCCTTGCCCTCCACGATCGCCGCGCGGAAGGCGGGAAGATAGGTATCCTCCAGGTCGCGCTTGGTCGCGAAGATATTGTCGGTGTGGCGGCTCGGTTCGGGGCCCGAGTGGACGGCATAGTGTTTGGGGGTGGCGACGACATTGGGGAGGTCGGGATTGTCGCCCTGGATGCCCCGAATGAAGGCGACGCCGATATGGGCGGTGAGGAAAGGATCCTCGCCATACGTCTCCTGGCCCCGCCCCCAGCGCGGATCGCGGAAAATGTTGATGTTGGGCGACCAGGTATCGAGCCCCGTGCCGATGCGGCCGAGATGTCCGGTCTGGCGGCCCAGCGTGTGCAGGGCCTGGACTTCGGTACTGATGGCCGAAGCGACGTTCTGGATGAGCGGCGCGTCGAACGTGGCGGCAAGGCCGATGGGCTCGGGGAAGTTGGTCGTAGGCACGGCGCCGATCGCGCCGTGCAACGATTCCGTCCACCAGTTGTAGGCCGGAATGCCGAGGCGCGGGATGGCGGGTGCGGTGTTCAGCAGTTGCGAGACTTTCTCATCGAGCGTCAGCTTGCCGACGATGGCGCGCGCCTTGGCATCGGCTTCGGCCCAGGGATCGGCCGCCTGGGCATGGGCGAGAGGGGAGGTCGTCAGGCACAGCATTGCGGCGGCCGCGCGCAGGACAAAAGCGGTCTTCATGTCTGTTTTCCCAAGGATTCCTTGCCGCGCCCGGCGAAGGAAAAATGAATGTTTGATCCCGAAGCTTCGGTGGTGAACCGACGGATATGGCCGACAGAGGGAAAGCCGCTGCGTAAACGGCATGGACTGCCGCCGGTTAGACCGGCTGCAATCCGTAGGAGACGATCTTGTCGATGAGGTCGCGATGGCGGGGAAGGGCGGACCGCAAGCGGGCGGTCGCGGCGGCATTTTCGCGGCGAGCGCGGCCGGCAAGTGCCGCATCGCGCATCAGTCCGGCGGAATCGACGTGGGTGCGGAAACCCATTCCGTAAAGTACGTATTGGTAGCTTGCGGCGGGGAAGACTTCATCCACGCGGTCGAACTCGTCATGGAACCAGGGCGACTGGTACTGCCAGAGCAAAAGCAATTCCTGCAGTCGCTCGGGAATGCTCTCCTTGCGCCGATTGTCGCGCCAGAAATCGCTGTCGGTGCGCTGCGTCAGCGCATAGTGGAGTTTCAGGAAATCGATGATGCGCCCCCAGCGATACTGGGTCGTCGCATTGAATCGCGATGCGACGATATCCATCACCTCGCGGCAGGCGGGCAGCTGTTCGGCAATGATCTTGGCGGAGAGTTCGACAAGAACGATGGCAGAGGCCTCGAGCGGCTCCAGAAAACCGGCGGCCAGCCCCACCGCAACGCAATTGCCTTTCCAGAAGGTCTCGCGATGCCCCGAGCGGATCTTGATCTTGCGGGCATCGAGGCGGTCTGCCGCCGGGCCGATATAGGCGCGCAATTCCCGTTCCGCCTGTTCGTCGGTGATGTGGCTGCTGGAAAAGACATGGCCGATCCCGCGCCGTGTCTGGATGCCGATGTCCCAGATCCATCCGGCACTCTGGGCGGTGGAAACGGTATGCGATGCGATCGGATCGTCCGGCAGATCGAAGGGGATCTGCATGGCAAGCGCAGTGTCGCAGAACAGGACGTCGCCGCAGTCCCTGAAAGGCACGTTCATCGCGCCACTGATCAGCAGCGCCTTCAAGCCGGTGCAATCGACGAAGAGATCGCCCTCGATCTCGCCGGCCTGTGCGGTACCCACCGCTCGAATGTCGCCATCGTCCTTCATTTTCACGTGCTCGACATCGGCAAGGACATGACGAACGCCGAGCTTCTCGCAGCAGTGTTTTTGCAGGAAAGGCGCGAATTTCCCGGCATCCAGGTGATAGGCGTAATTGGCCAGACCGTCGTATTCGGCCGTCGCGATCGTCTTGGGTGCCAGTCCGTCGTCGCAGATGCGGCCTTGGGCACAGACGTTGTCGCAGAAACTCTCGTCGGTCTCGTCCGCCAGCCAGTGCGGGGCGAGGTTCACCTGACCGAAATTCTGCGGGAGCATGAGCGGGTGATAATAACCGTCATCGGCCCTGCCGGTGGTCCAGCGGGCGAAACGGGCGCCTTGCTTGAAGGCCGCGTCGCATTCGCGGACGAAGTCGGTTTCCGATACGCCCATGCGCGACAGGGTCGTGCGCAAGGTGGGCCAGGTACCTTCGCCGACGCCGATTATGGGAATATTGGGGGATTCGACCAAAGTGACGGTCAGGTCCTTGCCGATGCGCGTCCGGTGCCGTGCGGCAATGACGCCGGCCGTCAACCATCCCGCAGTGCCGCCGCCTACGATGACGATATTGCGGATGGGATGAACCATGCTGATGCCACCTTGTTAAAGGGAAGGGATGCCGGTCGGCATCCCTTCCAGGGCGAGACAGGGTTAGAAGCGGTAGCGAACGCCCGCCGTGAAGCGCCGGCCATATCCATAGACGTCCAGCAACTGGTTACTGAAGCGGCCATAAGTGCTCAGCGTCTCGTTCGTGATGTTCAGTGCCTCTCCGAAGACGCTGAATTGATCGGTCAGCCTGATATTCGTGCTGAGATCGATCTGGAGGCTGGAGTTCACGAACGTCGGCTCTGCGCCGAAGGCCGAGTTGTTCTGGGCCTGACCGAACTGGAGCAGATACTTGTCGCGCCAGTTGACCGCCGTGCGGAATTCGAAGCCGTTCTTGTCGTAGAACGCGACGAGGTTGGCGGAATTGGCGAGCCCCGTCACGGCGAAGCCGCTGGTGGACAAGTCGTCGCGATCATAGGGCTTGTTGGTTTCGACGAATGTGGCGTTGGCGTTGAAACCGAAGCCGCTGTCTCCAAAGACATGCTGCCATGCCAGTTCGACGCCCTTGACCGTCGCCGATGGACCGTTCACGCGCTGAGAAACGGTGAAGACCGCAGGCTGGCCTGTTGTCGGATCGATGACGCCGTTGATCGTCTGGCGCTGCGTTCCCGCGACGATGAAGTTCGACACGTCCTTGATGAAGACGTTCACCGCGGCATAGGAATTCGGCTGGTAGTACCATTCGGCGGCGAAGTCGAAGTTGTCGGACAGATAGGGCTTGAGGGACGGATTGCCCCCCGTGGCGGTAAGCGCGCCCACGCGCTGCCCGCTGCCGACATTGAGAACGGGCGTCAAGGTATTGAGCGCCGGCCGTGTCAACGTCCGCGAGGCATCGAAGCGCAAGTGGAAACTGTCGGTCAGTTCCAGCTTCACGTCCAGGGCGGGCAGGAAGTAGGAATAGCTGCTGCTCGTCGAGACCGGCTGGGAGTCGGTAAACTCCACGGTGAGCAAAGTCGGGTCCGCCGAACTGCCGACGATCGAGGTGGGCAGGCGCCCGATGCCTGCCGAAACCACCTTGGTGATTTCCTCGCGGCCACCGGCATTGACGCGGAATGGCATGCCCGCAATCTCGGTCTTGAAGTTCACACCGATCCAGGCCGACCAGCTCTTTTCGACGATGCGCTGGACGCTGCCGGGATCCAGAGCCAGATCGAGCGTTCCATTGAAATCGTCGCAACAGCCGTCATTGTAGCCCGGCGTGGCGCCCGCACCCTTCCACAGGCTTTCCAGATACTGCTGATAGGCGCGCGCATCATATTTGAGCAGGACTGGCGGGAGATTGCCGGAATAGCCCGGTATCCATTTGCCGGTGCCGATCGTGCCCTGAATGAGGCTTGCGGGAATGGGAACGCCGGTGGTGCGGCCCGAGGGCGCTCCATAGCCGGCATAGGCCTGCCAGTAATTGTTGGCGAACGTGTTCCGGTTCTCCAGCGAGAACTCGTCCTCCATGTACCGCGCGCCGATCTTGATGGTGAGATCGTCCTGCTTCCAGGTCGCGCCGAGGCGGAACTGCTTGATCTCATCGCTGTTCAGCTGCTGCTGGCGAACGGTAACGTGCGATCCGATGATCGACTGGTCGGTCCAGAGGGCCTGGTTCCCGTTCGGCCCGTAAGTCGTGAGTTCGGGGAAAGCGTTGCTGCTTTTGCCGTTCACCCTGACGCCGAGGGTCGTTCCCAGCAGCCCACCGTAGCCGATGTCGCCGTTTTCGCTGCTGATCTGGCCATCGGGATTGAGCCGGCTCTTGGAATAGCTGGCGTCGGCATCGAAGGTCAGGTTTTCGGTCGCGTTCCATTTAAGGTTTGCGCCGATCTGGTTGGTCTCGAGGACCGCGGTGTCGGTGCCTGCCGTGAAGTCGGTGGGCGAGCCTGCCTGGAGGAAGTTGATCGCAGTGCCATTGCCGTCCAGTTCGACGTTCCGCATGTCGCCCTGGTTGAACCAGATGCCGAAGCCGGCAATGTCGGTGACGACCTTCTGACGCGAATAATTGTCGTCGATGGTCAGCATGACATCGTCGGACGGATGCCATTGGAAAGCGATACGGCCGTCGATGCGCTCATCCTTGGTATAGCGCTGGTCGGCGCCATACTGCTGGGCATACCAGCCGTTGACGCTTTTTACCTGACTCGGATCGCTACCGGCATCGGCCGGGCTGCAACTGGCGGCCGTGCTACCGGCAAGTTGGCATGGTGCGAACTTGCCGCCCTGCCAGCCGGATACGAAAACGCGGTTGGTCTGGGTGTCGCGCCGGGTATAGATGGCGTCGACGAGGAGACCCATCGTATCGTCCGCGAAAGTCGTGCTGAAGAGCCCGCCCACGGTAGGTACGATCTTGCCGGCCTCGTCCTGAACGGAACCGGAGGCACTCAGCGCCACGCGCGTGCCCGGCTTGTCGAACGGCTTGGGATAGGCGATGTCTAGCGTCGCACCGATCGAGCTGCTGGAAAGCGACACATCGGGCGTCTTGTAGACGGCGAGCTGCCCCACGAAGTCTGCACCGACAGTCGTGAAATCGACCGAACGCCCACCGGCAGCAGTCGAGATACGCCGACCATCGATCAGAGTCTCGTTGAAATCTCCGGCGAAACCGCGGACCGAAATGCCCTGCGGCTCGCCTCTGGAGCCAGACCGCTGGATGGAAACGCCCGGCAGGCGCTGAAGCGACGCCGCCACGTTCGAATCCGGGAATTTGCCGATATCTTCCGCCGAAATGACATCGACGACTCCCGAGGATTCGCGCTTGATGTCAAGATTGCGCTGAAGGGAACCGCGGATACCAGTGACGATAATATCGCTCGTGCTGGGTTCTGTCTCGTTGCCTTTCTCGCTGCCCGTCTGATCGGCGGTTTGCGCAGCGGCCGTTCCGGCTATCGATAAAGCCATCAGGCTTGCGGCAGTAGCAAGTATTACGCGCTTCCTTGTCGCTGGTGCGCAATTGATTTTGGACATCATGATCCTCCCCTTGTTCAGACAATGTCTCGCCCGACAGCCGGCTATCATTTATAAACCGGCGATCATGTATTATAATATTATATCAATGATCATATATATTTTACCAAAGCAGGCATCTTCGTAAGAACATCAAGTCATTTTCATAATGGTAGCGCTATCAAAAAAATAGCGCAGAAAAATTCATTACCGTACAAATGGATGTTAAATCTTAGTAGCCATGCAGCTTTACAATCACGACCGCGAAACTAGAGTCATGAGCATCGGTCGCCGCCATCTTTTACAGCAGTATTACGAAGTCTCTACGCTTGTCGATGCGTTGCCGCAAAACCGTCTCGATGCGCAATAGTCACTGCGTGAAAATATTGAAATGCCGTTATCCCCCCAATTCAGACTATGCTCCGCCCTTGCCCCGAAGCTTTTGCGCGTCGGTGACAATCTGAATTCAAATTCGGATGCAAAGATTTCGGCCTTAAGGCGAAATTTTCATCCTCTTCCCTGTCTTCTCTTTTTCTGTATCAAATGGTAGCGCTATCGAAACGGCCGATCAAGAGAAATTGTGAGGCTGTGCAGCAAACTGGAAAAGCGGCGAAAAAGGTAAGAAAAGAGCCGTTAACCCATGAGACCGATCGCGGCAAAAGGGATGGGAGAAGCACGTGTCCAAAATGGAACTGCTCAGCAGTGATAAACATGCCACAGTCCGGGCATTGGCGGCGGAACGAACGGTTGGGCCCTTCGTCAGAGTGGTACTCGACGAGATCGTCATGGCCGCCGCTTCCTGTCCGTTACTGCTTTCCAAACATGCGGAAACAGGTGCCTTTTATATAGGCGCGTTGATGGGCTTCAAAGAACGCGAACTTTTGATCGAGCGACCGGATGGGAAGCCGTCGTTCATACCGATGGAGTGGGATCGGGAAGGTTTTTTTGCAGTTGACGAACATATTGCTCTCGACCGTGACTGTCGTCGCTTTGCCGAAGATCAGGGAGAATTGCTGTTCGACCAGAATGGCCAGCCGACGCCGTCGCTGACGGCGGCGCAAAGGGCGCTTGGACGACTGATATCCGCAAGTGCAGGCACGGACCTTTTCATCGCGGAACTGGTCGCCCATCGCCTGATCGAGCCGATCGATATTTCGCTGAGTTTCGACGACGGCGAGCGTTTGCGACTGGATGGGCTTTATACGGTCAGCCTCGACGCAATTGCGGACCTGGATGACCTGTCCTCGCTCCGACTCCTGCGGGCCGGCCATTTGCAGATCGCCTATGCCATGACGGCATCGCTCCAGCACATCGCACTGATGTCACGGCGACGTAACGAGCAGTTGGTTTCGGTTTGAGCCTTGCCAGCGATGACCGGCGGGATAGCGCAAATCGATATCGCGGAGATCGGAGGCGCGGCTGGCCTGGCTGCATTGACCCGCGAATGCCGTCCGGTCGTGGTACGGGGCGTCGGTGACGACTGGCCGCTCTACGCTGCGGCGCAAGCGGGCGCCGATGAGGCGCTTGCCTATCTCTCTGAACGGGATGCCGGCCTGACTGCGGAATATTTTTCGGCGCCGATCGCGCTGAATGGCCGGTATCACTATGGAGAGGAGCCGGGGAGCTTCAATTTCTCGCGCAAGGTGATGGAAGTCAGCGAGGCGCTGGAACGCATTCGTCGCAATGCGTCCGTCCCCGTAGAAACCGGTTATGTGGGCTCACTTCCAGCCGATTCCTACTTTCCCGATTTTGCGGGGCAGAATCCGTGCGTGTTGATGGCAGAGGGAATCCGACCGCGCCTGTGGCTCGGCAACCGATCGACAACGGCCTGCCACTACGATTCCTACGACAATCTAGCGTGTGTGGTTGCCGGCCGACGGCGCTTCACGCTCTATCCGCCTGAAGCGATCGGTGATCTCTATGTCGGACCGATCGATCACACTCTATCCGGTCAACCAGTTTCGATGGCGGCGGGGTTGGATGACGTGGATGGCCGCTATCCGCGCTTTGCCGAAGCGCGGGCCAAGGCATGTGTCGTCGAACTGAACCCGGGAGAAGCGCTTTATCTGCCCAAGTTGTGGTGGCATCAGGTAGACGCGCTCGATCCGGTGAACATACTCGTGAACTACTGGTGGGACGGCTTTTCCGCTGGACCGGACTCGCCTTATGCGGCGCTGCTGCTGGCCATGATCGCCATAGCCGAACGTCCTGCTCCCGAGCGTGCCGCATGGCGCGCCTATTTCGATCACTATGCATTTCGGCCGGATGGGCACCCCTTGGCGCATCTGCCGGAAACGCAGCATGGCGTTCTCGGACCGCTGGCGGAGGGCCACTACGGCCGCATCAGGACCTTGGTGATGCGTATGCTGCGGGGTGCGTGAGGCGCCCGTCGCGACGTGATAACAACTGGAGAGAGGGTAAATATGGGGCAGTTGAAGCATATTGCCGTATATCTGGGTGCCGCTGCATCGTTTATCGCAGCGCCGGCGCAGGCTCAGGTAGCGACCGAAGGACCGGCAGCGGTCGTCGGTGCAAAATCGATCAGGATCGAGCGCATCAAGGTCCATGCGCCAACCATCGAGGGCAATCTGGAAGGCGAGACCGCCGACCGCGACGTGCTGGTCGTGCTGCCTCCCAGTTATGGAAAGGAACGTAACCGGCGCTATCCGGTGGTCTATGCGCTCCATGGCTACTCGATCGACGCCGAGCAATGGGCCAGGGAAATTCATCTGACCGTTACTGCGCAGAACGCCTTCGCCAACGGCGCACGGGAGATGATCCTGGTGCTGCCCGATTCAAAAACGTTCCATAACGGGTCCATGTATTCCAGTTCGGCCACGACCGGGGATTTCGAGACATTCATATCCAGGGATCTGATCGCATACATAGACAGCCATTATCGAACGATAGCGAAGCGAGAAAGTCGCGGGCTGTCCGGCCATAGCATGGGCGGCTACGGCACCAGCCGCATCGGCATGAAGCATTCCGATATGTTCGGCGCGCTTTACATGATGAGCCCCTGCTGTCTCTCGGCGAGGGATGCGGGACCTATGGATCCGTCGGCGCTGAAGCAACTTGATGCGGTGAGGACGCCTGGTGATTCTGCGAGGCTTCCTTTCCTGCTTCGTGCGCAACTGGCGGTTGCGGCGGCATGGTCGCCCAATCCGGATAATCCGCCTCTTTACCTGGACCTGCCCGTCAAGGATGGGACGGTTCGCAACGATGTGCTTGCAAAATGGGCAGCCAATGCGCCGCTGTCCTTCGTCGATCAGTATATAGGCAATCTCAAGCGTTATCGCGCGATCGCCATCGATGTCGGTGACAAAGATGGACTGAAGGATGATGCGCGGACACTGCACGAAACACTGCATCGCTATGGCATTACCAACCGCTTCGAGATCTATGAGGGGGACCACACCAATCGCGTGGCGTGGCGTTTTCAGGATCAACTGATGCCGTTTTTCTCGCAGAATCTCGTTTTCCAATAGCAAAGGCACCGGAAATGGCAGACGAAGGGCTAGTTAGCGTTAACAAAAACCGTTGCCAGCTCTTCGAACATCATTAGGCTGAAACGAAATCGGAACCGGGGACCGGACCGATTCCAGGGGAGGGCAGGGCGTGATCCGGCAAGGTAATCGTATTCATTGGCTTATGGCGCTACCCTATTGCGCCGCCGCCGCGTCTCCAGCCTGGGCCGCGCCGCGGCTCGATCCGATGTTTGGCGATCATGCCGTCATCCAGCGGGAAACGCCGGTAACCATAACCGGGCGCGCTGCTCCGCGGGAAAACGTCACGGTTCTGCTCGGATCGACGAGCAAGGACGTGCTGGCCGACAAGGACGGCAGGTTCACGGCAAAGTTCGATCCGGTGACGGAGGCGGGCGCAATACGGCTGCAAGCGCAAGCGGCGTCCGGCATGGTGGTGGTGCAGGACGTGGCGATCGGCGACGTGTTCCTGTGCTCGGGCCAATCCAACATGGAACTGGAAGTCCGCAATGCACAGGACGCGGTCGGGCAAATCCGGAGTTCGGCCGACGATCAGCTTCGGCTGCTGCTGGTTCCCCGGGCGGTGGCGGACGAGCCCCTGCGCGATTTTCGCGATGCTCCCTATTGGAAAGTGGCAGGGCCGGACAGCGTCGGCGATTTTTCGGCGGCCTGCTTCTACATGGCGCGTGAACTGCGGAAAGGAACGAAGGTGCCGATCGGCGCGATCGCCAGCAGTTGGGGCGGTTCGCGCATCAGTCCGTGGATGGGCGCCCGGGCGCAGTCGGAGGTCGGACAACAGGCGGCCGCTGCCTTGGTAGCGCTTCACGGCCGAGATCCTTTCGCCGCGGAAAAGGCCGCCAGCGCGCAATGGGAAAAGTGGTGGCGTGGGCAGACGGGCGACAAGCCGGGCAGCGAGCCGTGGCAGGCCGATAGCGCCTTGGCCTGGGTGGACGTGCCGCGCATCGGTCCATGGGAGGAATGGGGCGTACCTTCGCTGGCCGATTACAACGGCATGGTCTGGTATCGCCGAGAATTCGAATTAACGGCAGCGCAAGCCAAAGGGTCGGGCCAGCTTTCGCTCGGACTGCTCGACGATGTCGGGCGTGTATGGATCAATGGCAAGCCCGTGGGCATGAGCGCGCGCGCCTGGCAGCCGAGCAGTTTCGACGTGCCGCCCGGTGTGCTCAGGGCCGGACGCAATGTCATGATCGTCAACGTCCAGGACAATTACGGCAACGGGGGGCTTTCCGGACCGGCCGAAGTCCTGAAATTGTCTCTGGGCGATGGCAGCGAAGTCCCGCTTGGCGCGCAATGGCGCTATTCGGTGCCGCAGCGCTCGCCTGAAGGTGCGCCGCGCGTGCCCTGGGGTGATGTCACCGGAACCGGTACGCTCTACAACGGCATGATCGCGCCGCTCGGAGCGATCGGGCTGAAGGGCGTGGCCTGGTATCAGGGTGAATCCGATGTCGATCTGCCCGGTTATGCCGAGCGCATGAAGGCGATGATGGCCGATTGGCGGCGTCAGTTCGGATTGCCGGACCTAGCCTTTGCCGCCGTGCAGCTTGCGGCCTATGGCGCGCCGGTCACCGCGCCAGCGGAAAGCGGCTGGGCGTCGATGCGGCAGATCCAGTATCGGGCGATGGCACAGGACGATCACGGCGGGCTGGCAACTGCGATCGATATCGGCGATCCTTTCGACATCCATCCGGGTGAAAAGCAGGAAGTCGGGCGCCGACTAGCCCGGGCAATGCGCGCGGCGGCCTATGGCGAACAGCACCCGCGAACCGGTCCCCAGGCGGTGCGGGCCGTTGCCGGTAGCGATGGCGGGGTGGTCGTCGAATTTACCGGACTGACAGGCGGACTCCGCACGCGCAGTTCCGCGCAGGCGATCGGTTTCGAACTCTGCGGCGAAGCCCTGGGCACTTGCCGCTTCGTGCCTGGCAAAGTGGAGGGCACCCGCGTCCTGCTGGCCGGAGATGGCGCCGCCGCGACGCGGGTGCGTTATGCCTGGGCGGGATCGCCCGTCATCAATCTATATGACGATGCGGCCCTGCCGATCGGCTCCTTCGAATTGCCGGTCGTAAAGACGCGCTGACAACCAAGGCCGCGCGAACAAGCGGCCGGATAGCCAATCGGCGAGACACTTCATTGCAGAACGAACAAGGCATGCGGCGGCGTGGTGTCGCTGCATGCTTTCAACAGGAGAGGACTGAACGATGGGAAAAGCGCACTTCTTGCGCATGGGCGGCTTGGTCGCACTGGCGTTTGCGAGTTTCGGGGCGGATATCGGCGCGGTGCAGGCGCAGGCGATCCGCGCGACGATCGACACCGGCCGGGTGAGCGCACCGGTAACCGCCTATGAATATGGCATGTTCATCGAACCGATCGCGGGTCTGGTCAACCAGACGCTCTGGGCGGAAATGCTCGACGACCGCAAATTCTATTATCCGGTGCGGGTCGAGGGGAAAGACGAGAAAGTCCCGGATACGGTGGAGGGGCGTCCGGCGCCGGTGTTCCGCAAGTGGCGCCCCGTCGGCGGCGAAGACACTGTCGTCATGGATCAAGTGGAACCTTTCGTGGGCAAACAGAGCGCCGCCGTCACACTTGCCGGGACCACGCCGCGCGGGCTGATCCAAGGCGGCATGAGCCTCGTGGCGGGCAAGACCTATGTCGGCCGCATTCAAATAAGCGGGGATGCCGGAGCCAAAGTGGAGGTCGCGCTGATTTGGGGGCCGGGGCCGCGCGACCGGCAGGTCATGACCTTGCCCACGCTGGGCGCTGGCTGGGCGGAAGTGCCGTTCCGCTTCACGGCCGGCAAGGCATCGTCCGATGCCCGGCTGCAAATTACCGGCACGGGTAGCGGCGGCTTTCGCGTCGGCGCCGTATCGCTGATGCCTGCCGACAACATCAACGGTTGGCGCGCCGATACGACTGCGATCGCGCGGTCCTTGAACTCGGGCATGTGGCGACTACCCGGGGGCAACTTCCTGTCCAATTGGGACTGGCATCAGGCTTTGGGTCCGCGCGACAAGCGCGTGCCGATGTTCGACCATGCCTGGAGCGCCATGCAGACCAACGATATCGGCATGGACGAATGGATGGAATTGACGCGCATCCTGGGGGTAGAGCCTTACGTTACCGTCAATGCCGGCCTGGGCGACGCCAATTCGGCGGCCGAGGAAGTCGAGTATCTGAACGGTGCGGCGACCAGCGAATGGGGCGCGAAGCGTGCGGCCAACGGGCATCCCGCGCCTTACGCCGTCAAGTGGTGGAACATCGGCAACGAGCCTTACGGCTGGTGGCAGATCGGCAAGACCAGCCTCGACTACTACCTGATGAAGCATCGGGATTTTGCCGAGGCGATGCGGGCCAAGGAGCCGGGCATAACCCTGATCGCCTCCGGCGCGATGCCGGACCAGTTGCATCCACGCGACGTGAAGGAAAATCCGTCGCTGGAGAGCATTCAGCGAAAGTTCGGGACCGAGGAAGACTGGACCGGCGGTTTCTTCGCCAAGGCCATAGGTACTTTCGACGGGATTACCGAACATTGGTACGACCGGGGCGAGGAGCGCCCCGACGCGCCTGCCGACGAGGAACTGATCGAATTTGTGCGCTCACCCTCGAACCATGTCCGCATGAAGGCTGAACAGTGGAACATCTATCGTCAGCGCTATCCCGAGATTGCGAAAGCCAACGGGGGGAAGGGCATTTTCCTGTCCATGGACGAATATGCCTACATGGCCAAGGACGGCGCCACGCTGAAGTCAGCGCTCGCCTACTCGATGGTGATTCAGGAAATGCTGCGGCATACCGACTTCCTGCGGATGGCGGCATTCACTTCGGGCGCATCCACCATGGATATCACGCCTACGGGTGCGACGATGAACACGACGGGCCTCGTCTTCAAACTCTACGGAGAACATTTCGGCGCGGGTACGGTGCCGGTCGCGCTGAACGGTAACGTGGCTCAGCCCGATCCCAGGCACGTCGTGGGGTCTGCCCATCCGCAGGTGAAGGCGGGAAGTGCGACCTGGCCGCTCGACATGGTCGCGGCATTGAGCCCCGACGGCAAGGCACTGCGCATCGGCATCGTCAATGCGACGTTCAAGCCGCAAAGCGTGGCGATCGACTTGCCCGGAAAGCGCACGCGCGGGCCGGGCAAGGTCTGGCGCCTCACCGCGAGCTCGTTGAACGCGGCCAACAAGGTGGGCGCCAAGCCGGGTGTCGTCATTACCGAGGGCAAGGCTCCGGCGATGAACGGAACCCTGAGCGTGCCACCGCTTTCGACGTCGGTCTTCGAATACCCGTTGGACGACGGCGGCGCCCCGCTCTGAGATAAAGGGGGAGGGCGCGCCGGACCGGCGCGCCTTCTCACCGGCGCAGCGCGGCGTCGCCCCAGGTTACCGGCACCGCATTGCCTCTGGCACCATCGGCGCGCGCGACCAGTTCAAGGACGGCTATCCCCTTCACATCGGCTTCGAGCGGTTGGGCCGCCGCACCGCGTCGCAGCGGAGCGGAGCTGGCGAGCGGCTTGCCGTCGCCGTAGAGGTAGAAGCGTACGGTCTGTTCGCCGTCCAGTGCGCTGTCGTCCACGCCGACTTGGGCACTGAAGCGGACGAACCCGGCATTGCGCACTTCGAGCCGACTGTTGGCGAGAATCCCGATGCCCGCCCCGTAAGTGCGTCCCGCCACGGTCAGTGCCTGGTTGTAAGGCGTCGCATCCGCCATCGCGCCGCCCCAGCCGGCATACATGGGCCGCTCGCCGATGCCGCGTGTGCCGCGCCAGCCCGGAATCGAACGATAGATGGTGGGATCGGGCTCGGGCTGGACGACACCGTCCGCCGCCGGGTTCACGGCGCCGGGCTGTTCAGAGAGGTAGAGGCCGTCCGCCAGCATGCGCGTTCCGCTGGCGCGGAACACCACCGTTTCGCGCGGCGCGATGCGGAATTTGGTCTCCTTGGTGAAGTCGCTCTTTGCGCCCGTCCAGAGGTTCGACAGAGTGACGGCGCGATCGGCGCGGAATTTCAGATGATCGGCCGTCAGCACCGCGTCGACGGGAGCGAGGCCGCGGTTGAACAGGGCGACGGCCTTGTCTCCGTTTGCCAGCGTCTTGACCAGGATCTGAAGCCCGTCGCTGTCGAAGGCGAGAGTCGCCTGATTTCCGGCTGGATCCTGATTGACCGCGATGAGCGCGGCATTACCGAAAACGTCGAGCAGGGGCTGGGGCGTCGTGCGCAAGTCGGCGCCGATCAGCAGCGGCGCATTCATCATGGCCCAGAGCGCGAAATGGGAACGCGCCTCGGTCAGATGGTTCGCATCGAAATCGCCTTTGCCGATGAAGAGCATGTCGGGATCGTTCCAACTGCCCGGATGGGCATAGAACGCGCGGCGCACGGCGCTGTCGTAATTGGTGAGCATCCGCCCCCAGTCGGGCGAAATGTCATCGCTGGTGCGCGAGATGCTGCCGACGTCCTTGCCCCAGGAGCGGACATTGGCGCTGCCCCAGATGCAAAGCGAGAGCATGTAGTCGCCATCGGGATTGTATCTGGCGAGCGAACGATTGATGTCGGCGAAGAGCGCCTTGACCGCTGGGATGTTCGACCGCGTCACGCTGTGCTGGTCGATCAGCGGGGCGAGTGCACGATACTGGCCGCTGCGCACGCGCTCGGCGTCGGCGGTGAAGGCGCGGATGCCGCAGCCGTCGACCTTGATCGCATCGAAGCCCCAGTCCGCGAAGAAGAGGCGGATGTCCTGGTCGCTATGGCCGTAGAGGCCGACCTCGCGTTCGGCCATCGTGCCTTCCGGAAGCTGCGCGGGACCGTCGGAATAGGCCTGCGAGCAACTGTTGCGGCCGAGGTCGGAATAGATGCCGGCCTTGAAACCCATCGCGTGCAGCTTGCCGGTCAGGGGGCGGAAGGACGGATCGCCGCGCTTCATCCGGGCCGAGGGAAACTTGTCCGCGCGAATGATGAGCTTCCCGTCGCCGGTGCGGCGCTTGAGCCACCAGCCGTCATCGATGTTGATGAAGCGATAGCCCTTCTTCGCAAGGCCGGTGTCGAGAATGCGCTGGGCCGAGCCGAGCAGCTTTTCCTCGTCGATCTCGGTGAAGAAGGCGTTCCAGCTGTTCCAGCCCATCGGCGGAAGCTGCGCGCTGCCGACTTGATAGGCGCTCCACGCGCCGGTGGGCGCGAGCGGATCGATGGTCTGGGCAGAGAGGCCGGTGCCGGCGCAGAGGACAGCGAGGGAAAGGAGCGCGCGGCGCAAGGTCATGTGAAATCCTTGAAGGTGAGCCTGACCGGCTTTCCGGCCTGAAGCGTGAGGTTGCGTTCGGCGCTGCCGAGGCGGATCTTGCGCGCGCCCCCGAGTTCCGGACGCAATATCGCGTGCTCCAGGCGGCCGTCGCGCCAATGGAGGTCGACGGTGCAGCGGCCACGGGCACGCAGGCCGGTGACAATGCCGGTCGGCCAGGCCTTGGGGAGCGCGGGAAGAAGGTCGATACGATCGCCATGGCTGTCCATCAGCATCTCCACGATCCCCGCCGCGCCGCCGAAATTGCCGTCGATCTGGAACGGCGGGTGCGCGTCGAACATGTTGGGATAAGTGCGCTCCGGGCCCAGCAGGAAGCGCAGGATGTCGTGGGCATGATCTCCTTGCCGCAGCCGCGCCCAGAGATTGATGCGCCAGGCCGTCGCCCAGCCGGTGGCGCGGTCGCCGCGTATCTTCAGGGTGCGGCGGGCTGCGTCGGCCAGCGCGGGCTCGCCGTCGGGGGTGATCTGGTGCGAGGGGTGCAGGCCGTAGAGGTGAGAGACGTGGCGGTGCTCCTGCTCGGGCGCGTCCGCATCCCAGTCCTGCTGCCATTCCTGGAGCTGCCCCTGCCTCCCGACCTTGTACGGCGCCAGCCTTTCGCGCGCGGCGTGCATTTCGGCGATGAGCGACGCCTCCATGCCGAGGATCTGCGCGGCCTCGGTCGTCCGGGCGAACAGGTCGCGGAGCAGAGCCATATCCATGGTCGGACCGGCGCAGAGCGTGCCGCCATGGCCATGCGGGTTTTCCGGGCTCATCGACGGGTTGGTGACGAGAAAGCCGGTGGTCGGATCGCGCTGCAAGGTATCGAGGAAGAAACGCGCGGAACCGGCCATGATCGGGAAGATCGAGGCGAGATAGGCAGGGTCGCGGTTATAGTCGTAGTGGTTCCAGAGGTGGACGCAGAGCCATGCGCCGCCGGTAGGCCAGAGGCCGAACTGCGCACCGTCGATCGGCGCGGTCGCGCGCCAGAGATCGGTATTGTGGTGAGCGACCCATCCGCGCGCGCCGTACATCGTCCGAGCCGTGCGCTCGCCGGTGATCGCGAGCTGGCGCACCATCTCTACCAACGGACCAACGCATTCTCCGAGCGCGGTAGGTTCGGCGGGCCAGTAGTTCATCTGGGTATTGATGTTGATCGTGTACTTGGAGCCCCAGGGCGGGTTGAGGCTGTCGTTCCATAGCCCTTGCAGATTGGCGGGTTGCCCGCCCGGCCGGGAGGAGGCGATCAGGAGATAGCGGGCGTATTGGAAGTAGAGTGTCGCAAGCGCGGGATCATCGCTGGTCTGCGAGGCGGCGATCCGCTGGTCGGTGGGCAGCAAAGCCGCCGGCGAGGTGCCGAGATCGAGACCCACGCGGCGGAACAGGCGCCGGTGGGCGATCGCGGTGTCGGCTGCGATAACGGCGAACGTGCGGCCCCTGGCTCTGGCAAGCGTGTCCGCCGTGGCGGCGAGGGGATCGCCGCTGACGTCGTCGAAGCGCTTGTAGCAGGTCGCCATGGCCAGCAGCAGGGTAACGGCCCTGGCGCCGCGAATGGCGAGGCGCCCATCGGCGTCGTGGCTGACGCTGCCGCCTTCCAATTGCGCCGTCAGGCGGGCGGCAAAGCGAAGACCGCCCTCGATCCCTTTCGAAGCGCCGTTGCGGCCGGTGAGAAGCAGGCCGGAAGGCCCGTCGCTGGTAGTCCGGACATCGCGCTGGGGCGAGCGAAGCGATATGTCGCAGTCGAGCTTGCCTTCGCCTCCGGCGGTCAGGCGGACGGCGATGAGCTGGTCGGCCGGCGAAGCGACGACCTTACGGACATGGGGGATGCCGTTCGCCTCGAAGCGGGTGGTGGCCATGGCCGTGTCGAGATCGAGTTCCCGGTGATAGGTGGCAGTCTCACCCAGGTCCGGAAAATCGAGGATCAGATCGCCCAGCGTCTGATAGGGCATCTGCGTCAGCGGCTTTGCCATCAGCGTCCGGTTGGCGAGCGCTTCGGCTTCCTCGATCCGACCGCCGAAGATCAGTTCGCGCACCTGGGGCAGCATCGCCTTCGCCTGCGGATCGACAGGATCATAAGGCTGGCCCGCCCAGAGCGTGCTTTCGTTGAGTTGCAGCTTCTCCTGAGCCGTGCCGCCGAACACCATGGCGCCGAGGCGGCCATTGCCGACGGGCAATGCCTCTGTCCATTTCGCCGCCGGCTGGCGATACCAGAGTTTGAGCGGATGGGGTGCTGTCGGTGCGGCCCTGGCAGGCTGTCCGAGGCCGAGCGAGGCCGCGCCCGCCGCCATGGCCGCCATCGTTTCTCGGCGGCTCAGGCTCATGGCTGGGTTCCCTCCGGCAGGGGCGAGAGCGTGAAGCTGTCGATATCGAGATAACCGCCGCTTGGCGCGGGATTGTAGCAGGAGAGCGCGATCTGCTGTCCCTGGAAAGTCCCGGTGCGCCAGTCGAACGCGAGCGGGAAGGCGCCTCCTGCCTCGTTCCACGACTTATTGTCGGAACTGTAGGCGAGCTGGCCTTGCTTGGTCTCGAAATCCATGTCCACGCGCAGCCAGAGGACGCGTGCGCTCAGGGGCAAGGCTGGGACGCGAACTTCGGTGCGGGAGCCTTGGACAGTGCTTTCGGTGAGCTGCATCCGCAAGGATCGCGCGCCCTTTGCCCCGCCGACGACGGAAAGCTGGGCATTGTATTTCCCGAAGCTGCCGAGGCCGCAGATGTCTCCGGCCTTGATCCCACCTGCGTCGATTTTCGCGACGGCGCGCATGCGCGGACCTTGCGCCTTTTGCGTGAGCGTATTGCGTGCGGTCCAGATGCCGTCGGCCTCGGTAGCATGGAGGCGGAGGAAGCCGGGGCGCTGCGTCAGCGACCATTTGCCGTCGTCGGGGTTATGGTTCCATTGCCATTGCAGACCGAGTTTCGGCGCCGAGAAATCGTCGGAAGATGGCGGCTCTGCGAAAGGATGCCCCAGGATCGGCTTGGGCGAGCGATCCGGCACATGGTCGGGGTTTTCGGGCGTGCCCCAGAAGGGCCAGCCGTCTTTCCAGTAGACCGGGCTGATATTGGTCATGCGGCCGATGGCGCCGGCATCTACCATGACGAAACCGTACCAGCCGCCGTCCGGCAGATCGACGATCGCGCCTTGATGGCCGCCGGTCTTGTCGTCGATGGAGGACTTTGTCTCCCACGGACCCCAAAGGCTGCGGGAACGGGAAACGGTCATCGCCAGCTTGGAGGGGATGGCGTTGAAGAGATAGTACCAGCCATCGTGGCGGATGATCTTCGAACCTTCCGCGCCTTTGTTGTAATAGGCGACTTTGGCGGCGGTAACGGCGGAGAGATCGCCGTTGAGGGTAAGCAAGGTCAGCGTGCCGTCTGTTCCGACCGAAGTGCCGAGATAGGCGGTGCCATCCGCGTCGATGAACAGCGCCGGGTCGAAGGCTTCACGGTCCAGTTCCCTGTAGGTCCATGGACCGTCGATCTTCGCCGAGCGATAGATGCGCGTCTTGTGGCCGACCGGGGTCACTGCAAGGTAGAACATGCCGTTGTGACGGCGCAGGCTCGCGGCATAGAAACCGTGGCGATAGTCGCCCCCGCCTTTCAGGTCGTAGCGCGGATCTCCGTCCAGCCGATCGACCACATGGGAAGCGATCGTCCAGTTCACCAGGTCCTTGGAATGCAGGATCGTCACGCCCGGTGCATTGGCGAAGGTGGTCGAGACGAAGTAGAAATCCTCGCCGACGCGGATGACATCGGGGTCTGGGTAGTCGGCGAAGAGTACGGGATTGCGGTAAGTGCCGTCGCCCTGGTCGGAGCGCCAGACTTGCGCGGGGGCGGCGGCGGCGATCAGCACGGCGGCGAGGGCCAGTGCCGCGCCGATGCCGTGCTTCCGGGTCATGACGGGCATGCTCACGATGCCGGGGTGTAGTGATAGAGGCCGAAGACCGTGCCGACGAAACCGCCCGCCTTTTTGGTGCTGAGCAGAGTGGCGTCGACGCCCTCTTTCAATGTCCGCGTCCTGCCGCCCACCGCATAGTCGAAGGCCATCGTCCCGCCGGTAGTGCGGATGGTCAGGGTGACCGGCCCGGTCGTCGGGACTGGTGCGGAAGCGACCAAACTGTCGGCATCGGCCGCATCGCGGGTATAGAGCGCGACCACCGTCTTTCCCGCAATCCGGGTCAGGCCGAAGAACAGGTTGCTGCGGTCGCTTTGCACGGCAGCGAGACCGGCGCGGTCGCCATCGCTCACAGGCGTGTAGCGGAGCGTCGTGGAGACGGTGGCATTGGCATGCTGCTGCCGCCGTCCGATGAAGGCGGGAACACCGTCGAGGTCGCCGATCGGGCTGCCGCTGTCCAGTTCCAGCGCGCCGCCTTGGAGCCGGTAGAACGGCTTTTGCGGCGTCCGGATGCCGATCCACTGCATCGGCAGCGTCTTGCCGTCGAACTCCTCGACATAGCCGAAATCACCGCTTGTCGGGATCGGCGGCTTGGGCTGGGCGGGCAGGTTCGGCGCCTTCAAGGCATGAGGGATCGCCTGACCGCGCGGCAGGATGATCGGCCAGCCGTCCCTCCATTCTACCGGCAGCAGGAATGTCTCGCGGCCGATATTGTAGTAATCGTCGGCGTAGGGCCGCACGGCCAGAAAAGTCGCCCACCAGTCGCCGTTCTGGGTCTGGACCAGCTCGGCATGGCCGGCGGATCCGATGAGGTCGGGCCTTGCTGGATCGAGATCGCGCTGGGTCAGAATGGGGTTGCCAGCGAACGGCACATAGGGGCCGCGCAGATCCTTGGAGCGGAAGACGACCTGCGAATGGTTGACGCTCGTTCCACCTTCCGCGGCGGTCAGATAATAGGCGCCTTCCTTGCGGAAGATATGCGGCCCTTCGATCCAGACTGGCTTCCTGGCGATGTCGACGCCGCCATTGATAAGCTGGGTGCTTTCCCCCACCATCTTGCCGGCGCGCCAGTCGTATTCCTGGATCCAGATGGCGCGGTGGCCGTCGTAGCGGGAAGGTTCGTCGGGGGCGCGGTTGTTGACGATATAGGCCTTGTCACCCTCCCAGTAGATCGAAGGGTCGATCCCTTCGAAGGGGAGCCAGATCGGGTTGGACCAGGGGCCGGCCGGGTCCTTGGCGGTGATGACGAAATTGCCCTTACACTCGACGCAGGTATTGACGATGTAGAACGTGCCGTCATGCCAGCTGATGTCCGGTGCGAACACCGCCTGCGACAGACGGCGGCCCTTGAAGTCGAGCTGTTCGGGCCGATCGATCGCGTTGCCGATCTGGGTCCAGTTCACCAGGTCCTTCGATTTGAAGATCGGCAGTCCGGGGTAATTCGCGAAGGAACTGTTGACGAGATAATAGTCCTCGCCCACCCGCAAGACCGAGGGGTCCGGGTAATAGCCGGTCAGGATCGGGTTGAGATATTCGCCCGGCTTGATCGCGACCTTCTCACTCGCTTCGCCCTTGTAGGTGAAGCGTTCGAAGCGGGCGGGTTCCGCATGAGCGGCCAGCGCGAAAAGAGGCAGAGACAGCAGCGCGGAGGAAAAGCCCGAAAAGCGCGAGGTCCGGCGTGTCACGATCTATCTCTCCTTGAGCTGCCATGGCTTGAGTGCACGGCCGACCTATTGGTAGCGTTAACAAAAACGACTGTCGAGTAAGATCCGAAGGTGGAGGCTACTTTCCGGAAGAGGGAGCGGAGATGCCTGCGTCGGTCTGCACCACGGGCTTCATCGTACCGTCGGCGTTATATTCCAGGTGCTCAACCGTAACCGCACGGCGACCGATCGCGCCGTTGAGGTCACCGATGGCAAGCGCGGCATTGTGCAGAAAAATATACCATTGGTTCCCGAACTCCGCGATGCCGGCGTGGATGGTGAAGCTGTATTTGCCCGAGCCGGTGAGTTCGCCGCGATACGTCCAGGGTCCGTTCAGCGACGGCGCCGTGGCATAGGAGATGCGCTCGTCACGGTGAGATGCGCGGTCAAGCGAGGCGTAAGTCAGGTAATAGAGCTTGCCGCGCTTGTGCAGCCAGGGGCCTTCCTCGAAATGCGGCTGGGTGATCTCGCGGATCGGCCCGTCGATCTCGATCATGTTCGGCTTCAGTCTCGCGATATAGCATTGGCGATTGCCCCAGGCGATCCACGTGGTGCCATCGTCGTCGGTAAAGACGGTCGGGTCGATATCTTCCCAGCTATGCGTGCCCTTGGGCGTCATCTGGTTGGTGATGAGCGCCGACCCCTTGGCATCGATGAAAGGGCCGGTGGGCTTGTCGGATACGGCAACCGCGATCGCCTTGCCCGGATGGGTGTTGTCGTGCTCGACGGCGGCGTAGAACCAGTACTTTCCGTTCTTCTTGATCGTCTGCGAAGCCCAGGCATCCTTCTTCGCCCATTTGAAGTCGGAAACGTGCATGATCGGACCATGGTCGGTCCAATGCTTCATGTCGGTCGTCGAATAGACGAGCCATTCGCGCATGTTGAACATCTCGTCGCGTTGCGCTTCGTCATGGCCGACGTAGAGATAGAGGCGGTCGCCATCCACCATCGGCGCGGGATCGGCGGTGAACTTGTCGCGGATGATGGGATTGGAGCCGGGAGCCTCCTGCGCCAGGGCCGGCGTCGCCAGAGCTGAAAGGAACAGGAAGGTTGCAAACGACCGGCTCATGGAAAATCCTTCGCGCAGCTTGGGGAAAGGAGGCGCAGTGCCGATCGGGCCTGGTTCAGCCGACCATGCGACAATGATCCTCGGCCGATAACTGATCGAAAACTCGGCCCTGACGGCTGCCCCTTCTCCTTTTTCATGCCTTGCTTTCCCGCCTGACAGGCTTGGCATAGGCTTCGACAGTCGTACCCGATAACGCGAAGGGGTCAATAACTCCCACAAATAAAATTCTGATATTTTAACTTGATGATGGCGTTTTCACGCGTTTTTATACTTCCCGACGGAAATCTCGTCTAGATCGAGGCGTCAAGCTCGGCGAACGACTCATACAATTGGGAGAATGAAATGCGTACTGCCATGGTTGCGTTAGCGTTCACGTTATCGAGTGTATCGGCAGATGCGGCCATGGGGCGGGAGGAAGGAAGCGGTCATTATCCTGCGATGTTCGAAGCCCAGCCCGATTTACCAGGGCAAGTGATCTATCGACCGAAACATCTCGCGCGGTTAGGCAATGAAAAGCTGGGCATCTATGTCTTCGGCAACGGCGGATGCAGCGACGATGCAACGGGATCGCGCAACCATTTGCTTGAAATCGCTTCCCACGGCTACCTTGTCGTCGTGCCCGGCCATATTCCAGGTTCCTCGACCAAGGCGAACGGCGCAACTCGGACCACGGAAAAGCTTGTTGCGAAAACCCGGACGCGCCAACTCAGCGAAGCGATCGACTGGGCGCAGCGCGAGGCAGGAAGGGCGGGCAGTCCTTTCCGGGGCCGAATTGCCGCCGATCAGATTGCCGTGTCGGGATGGAGCTGCGGCGGACTGCAGGCCCTCTCGGTGGCGCAGGAGCCGCGCGTGAAAACTGCCATCATCATGAACAGCGGCTTCTTCAACGATGGCGTAAGCCCGATATCCGGCGTCGTTTCCGACAAAAGACTGCTCGATGGATTACACGGACCGGTGCTTTACGTCCTGGGTGGCAAGGAGGACATTGCCTGGACGAACGGGCGGGACGATTTCGACCGCATTCATCAGGTAGCGGCAGCGCTGGTCGATATTCCCGTCGGTCATGGCGGCACCTACATGCAGCCACATGGCGGACTGGGAGCGGAAGTCGTCACGTCCTGGCTGGATTGGCAATTGAAGGGACGCGGCTCTGCCGCAGCCCGCTTCAAAGGTCCGGATTGCGGTTTTTGCCAGGACCCCAGACTGACGATCGAGACGCGAAACATGCGCTGAAATATGACACATTCTCGCTTTGCCTATCTCGGTCGATGGCTTAGGCCGGTCGGTAGACCGTCGAAGAATGAGGAAAGTCATGGCGAAATCGAGGCAGCCGACGCGCGGTGCGACAGTCGTTGATGTTGCAAAACGCGCTGGCGTGTCCTCTATGACCGTGTCGCGCGTGATCAACTGTCGACCCGGTGTCAGCGAGGAAACCCGTGCTCTGGTCGAGGACGCGATCAAGGCCCTGGCTTATACACCCAATGTTGCGGCGCGGAATCTCGTCACCTCCACGGAACTGCGCATCGGCGTAATCTACTCCAGCGTCAGCGCCGCCTTCATGAGCGAATTCCTGACCGGCGTCTTCGAGGAAGCGTCGTCGCGCGGCGCACGCCTGATCCTGCTCAAGGGCGAAAACGGGCGGGCGCCGAACGTGACAGCGCTGAAGGAACTGCTGGCCTCGGGGCTGAGCGGCGTATTGCTCGCGCCGCCACTCGGTGAAGCGCCGGAAGTCCTGCGCGTGCTGCGGGAGGCGGGCTGCCCGATGGCCGCCGTGGGCGCCTATCAGTCGCCGGACAAGATCTGCGTGCGGATCGACGATCGGGCGGCATCCTATCAGATGACCCGCTTGCTGCTCGATCTGGGGCACAGGAGGATCGGGTTCATCCTTGGCAATCCCGACCAGGCGGCTAGCGTGGAGCGAATGGCGGGTTTCTACGCTGCGGTCCGAGAAAGCGAGGGGGTGGAGGTTCAGGTCGTCCAGGGCGATTTCACTTATGTCTCAGGGCTTGCGGCCGCCGAGCACCTGCTCACGCTGCCGAAGCGGCCCACGGCCATTTTCGCCAGCAATGACGACATGGCTGCCGCCGTCGTTTCTGTGGCGCATCGGCAGCATCTCGACGTTCCCAGCGAACTGACCGTGGTCGGTTTCGACGATACGACCGCGGCGAGCACGCTCTGGCCACCGCTCACCACGGTCCATCAGCCGGTTCGTCAACTTGCTGCCGAAGCACTGGGGCTGTTGATTGCCGAGATCGGCGCGCAACCAGGCAAGTCGCGCGTGCCGCGCGAGAGCATTCTCGATCACGAGATCGTGAAACGTCAATCGACCGGAGTGCCGTCACCTTCCTCGCCCGCATAGACGAACCAGGCAAAATCCGCAGGCGAGGCCATGCCGGACAGGTCCTGGCAGGCCATGCCGACGAAGGTGCCGGTGAAGTTGGGAAGGCCAGGACAGGTCACTTCGTCCGAGAGGATGGTTATGTCGAGCGGCCGGGCAATTCTCTCCCACTCGGATGCGCCTTGCACCCGCCAGCCGAAGAGCAGGGTGTCGCCATCGACGGTCGCCTGCAGTTCGATCGGTCCGTCGGGCAGGGAGGCGACGACTTCCATCGTTACGCCCTCTTCCCGTTCCGGCGAGGCGACCATCAGTTGGAGTATACGCAGGCCATCTTCGATACTGATGTTGAGGTAGTAATACTTCGTAGTATTGTAATAGAGGATCAGGCCCGCTGCCTGCTGGAACGATCGGGGCGAGAAATCGAGGCATGTGCTGGCGGTGAAGCGTCTATGCTCCAGCCGCCGCGCGACGAGCGCCTGCTCGAAATGGCTGCCCACCGTTTCCCGACCGTACAGCCGCAGGAAACCCGGACGATCGGACAAGCTGAAAAGCCGTTCCGGCAGCGGAGTGCGCAGCCACTGGAATTCCCGGGGGAGGGTAACGCGATCGAACCGGCCATTCCACGGTTCCACCGGCCAAGGCGCGGCAGGCAGGTCGGGAGCGGTCGGGGTCGCCATCGGCTTTGCATCGCCATCCAGGGTACGCAGCCAGCCGTCGTCGTCCCATCGCATCGGCTGGATCGCAGTTTCGCGTCCGAGAATGCAGCGTTCACGGCCCGGAACCGGTCGGCCGCACAAGTAGGCAAGCCACGGCGTTCCATCCGCCAGTTCGACGAGATCGCCATGTCCCGCCCGCGTCAGCGGTCCGTCGCGGCGGCCCGATGCCGTGAGGACGGCGCCATCGGGGTGAACTTCATAAGGCCCCAGCAGGCTGCGCGAACGGGCCATGACCACCGCATGGTTCCAGCCCGTCCCGCCCTCGGCCACCAGGAGATGATACCATCCGCCGCGCTTGTAGATGTGCGGGCCTTCGGTGAAGCCCAACTCGGTTCCCCTGAAAATCACATGGGGTTCGCCGACAAGCTTCAAGGCAGCGCGGTCGAATTCCTGGATCTGGATGCCGGCGAAGCGGCCGCGATCGGGGCGATGGTCCCAGAGCATGTTGAGCATCCAGCTCCGCCCGTCCTCGTCGTGGAACAGGGCGGGGTCGAAGCCGCTGCTGTTGAGATGGGCGGCGCTGGACCAGGTCCCGTCGATCCGGTCGCAGCTCACGACGTAGTTCGGGAAGTCCCGGAGGGACGCGCCCTTGGCGCCGTTCACCGTCGTCATGCCGTAACGCTTGACGTCGGTGTAGATGAGCCAGAACCGGCCGTCGGCATGGCTGAGGTCCGGCGCCCAGACTCCGCAGGAATCCGGGGCTCCGCGCATGTCCAGTTGCGATACCTGCGCCAGGGGACGGGCGACCAGCCGCCAGTGCTTGAGATCGCGGCTGTGGTGGATCTGGACGCCGGGATACCACTCGAAGGTCGATGTCGCGATGTAGAAGTCGTCGCCGACCCGCAGGATCGACGGATCGGGGTTGAATCCCGGGAGGATCGGGTTTGAGATCGTGCTCATGAAGGTTTGCGTACCAATGTCCAAAGCAGGACGGCGCCCAACAGGTCGAGGACGCCAAGAATGACGAAGAAAGGGCCGTAACCGACTTGATCGACCATCTGGCCGAGCAGGACGGTGAAAACGAGAACCCCAAGGTTTCCGGCCAGACCGGCCAGGCCTGCTGCCGTCGCCACCGTATTGCGGGGGAACAGGTCGGACGCCATGGTGATGACGGTGACCGACAAGGTCTGATGCGCAAAACCGCCGAGGCACAGCAGCGCAATCGCTGCGTAGGGATTGGTCGCCATTCCCACGAAAGCCATGCCGGTCATCATCAGTGCGCCAAGCGTGAAGGTCCAGCGGCGGGCGTCGATCAGGTCTATATTGCGCCGTTGCAGGAAAGCTACGACAGCGGGACCGAACAGGCATCCCAGATCTGCGGCCAGAAACGGCAGCCAGGCGAACAACGCGATCTGTGTCAGATCGAAACCGCGCACGCGGGCCAGATAGAGCGGCATCCAGAAGGAGAGCATGCCCCATACCGGGTCTGCGAGCATTCGGGGGAGGGCTATCCCCCAAAGGTCGCGCCTGCGCACCAGCGTCAATATGGAGGAGCGCTTCGCTTGCGGGGCGAGCCGCGCTTCCTGACCGCTGGCGATATATTCTCGCTCGGCGGGCTTCAGCCGTTTGTGATGCGCCGGGCTGTTGTAATACAATAGCCAGAGTAATGCCCAGATGAGGCCAATTCCTCCCGCGATGACGAATGCCAGCCGCCAGCTGTGCATCATCACCGCCCAGGCCACGAGCGGCGGCGCGAAAACCGCACCGAACGACGCGCCGATATTGTAGATTCCGCCGGCCACGCCTCGCTCTCTGGAGGGGAACCACTCCGCCACCAGCTTCTGGCCGGCGGGCTGCGCGGACCCTTCGGCCAGTCCCAGAAGGCCGCGCAGGGCGGCAAATCCGAGCCAGCCGTTAACGAAGCCATGTGCCATCGTGATCAGCGACCAGGCGGCGACACAGATGCCGAAGCCCATCCGAAGACCCACGCTGTCCAGAAAATATCCGGCAGCCGGTTGCAGCATGACGCCCAGCTGAAATGCGCTGGTGATCCAGCCGTATTCGACGCTGTCGATCGACTGCTCATCCAGGATTACAGGGGCCGCGACGCCCAGGACGGAACGCGAGAGGTAGTTGATGACCATCGCGCCCACGAACAGGCCGATGATGGTCCACCTTACCTTGCCGATCCTAACGGCCATCATGATTGATTCTTGATAACGTTAACACAATTTTGGAGATCGAGCGGCCTTTCGGCCGACAGATGCCGCAGAAAAGCCTGTAACGCCTGGAACACATCGGTCGGCATAATTCGTCTCAACTCCCAAGATCCGCTCATTTTCTCTCTTGTCTGAGTATTGACAACGAATCGAGAAGATATCAATACCCGTTGTTAGCGCTACCTAACTTTCTGTCGAGTCTGTGACACACTCATCGGAGGCGGTGCGCCCCCGCAGCAAAGCCTGCGACGGGCAAATAATAAATCTTGGGGAGAGCAGTATGTCACGGTCCAATTCTCGTATCGATACGTCTTGTTCGCGTTTCACCATGGTCAGTGTAGCTGCCATGGCGGCCTGCATGATGGCGGTTCCGGCCTCTGCGCAAGAATCAGCCGATGCGGCGACATCTCAGGGCGACGAGCAACGCGTCCAGGCCGCCGACATCGTGGTTACGGGGTCGCGCATCAAGACCAGCGGCTATACCGCTCCGACGCCCACCACGGTGATCGATTCGGGCGCGATCGAGTCCAACGCGCAACCGAACATCTTCACGACGATCGCCCAGCTCCCGTCGCTTCAGGGTTCGAGCGGTACGTCCGTCAACACGTTCAGCACATCCAGCGGCCAGCAGGGACTCAGTTCCTTCTCGCTTCGCGGTGTCGGCGCTATCCGGACCTTGACGCTGCTCGACGGCCAGCGCGTCGTCGGCGCCAACGTGACCGGCGTTCCCGACATCAGTCTGTTCCCGCAGCTTCTCGTCCAGCGCGTCGATGTGGTGAACGGCGGCGCTTCGGCTTCCTACGGTTCGGACGCGGTCGGCGGCGTGGTGAATTTCATCACCGACACCCGCTTCAAGGGCATCAAGGGCAATGTCCAGGGCGGCATCAGCCGTTACGACGACAACAAGCAGGTGCTGGTCCAGCTCGCGGCCGGCACGAGCTTCATGGATGACCGCCTGCATCTGGTGGTCAGCGGCGAATATGCCAACGAAGACGGCGTCGGCGGCGGCGATTTCGGCATCGGGCTGGCCGGCGGCCGCGACTGGTTCAAGCAGACCAGCCTGATCGATCGCGGCGTCGTGAACGACGGATCGCCGCGTTACGTCCTGCGCGATTTCGCGCAGGCCTATAACTATACCAAATATGGCCTCATCACCTCCGGCCCGCTCCAGGGTACGGCGTTCGACCAGAACGGGGTGCCGTTCCAGTTCAACTATGGCTCCAACGGCATCCCGGCGCGCGACGGTACGACGACGGTGCGCAATTGCTATCCGGGCTTCTGCCTCGGCGGTGACCTTTCCGGCAACGTCGATGCAGGCCGAACGCTCCAGTCGTCGATCGAACGTATCAATACTTATGGCCGCCTCGGCTTCGATTTCGCCGCCGATAACGAAGTCTATTTCACTTTCAACTACGGTCAGGTGAAGACGCAGAACCAGCCGGTCGGCGGCATGAACAAGCCCGGCCTGACGATCCAGTGCGCCAATCCCTTCGTACCGGATTCGATCAAGGCCGCCTGCGCGACGGCGGGCATTACCAGCTTCGGCTACGGCACCAGCAACGCGGCGCTGGGCAATACGCAAGTCCATACCGATCGCCGGCAGTACCGCGCGGTACTCGGCGCCAAGGGACAATTCGATTTCCTGGGCACCGACTGGTCCTATGACAATTACTACGAGCACGGCACGAATTACACCGATATCGACGTGTCGAACATCCTGCTGACCAACCGCTTCAACGATGCGATCAATGCGACGACGCTGAACGGCGCGATCGTCTGTGCCAGCGCCGCCGCACGGGCGAACGGATGCCAGCCGCTCAACTTGTTCGGCGGCAATCCCTCGTCAGGAGCCCTGGCCTATATCATGCCGGAAAACGGGCCGTTCCAGCGGACCCGGCAGACCCAGGACGTGGTCAGCATCAACGTCTCCGGTTCGCCGGTGGATCTCTGGGCAGGACCGCTCTCGATCGCGTTCGGCGGCGAGTATCGCCATGAATTCTACAAGGTGCGCGCCGATGCCTATGGCATGGGTTCCAACTTCGCGCCAAACACGCCCGACTATCCGGCCGACCCGACCCTGCTGCCCGGCGGCAACAACTGGTATGCGGGCAACTACAAGAGCGGCGGCGGCGCCTATAGCGTGAAGGAAGCCTTCTTCGAGGCTGATCTTCCCATCATCAACAGCGACGCGCTGGGCCGGGCCAATATCAACGGCGCGGTACGCGTCACCGACTACAGCACCTCGGGCACGATCTGGGCCTGGAAGGTCGGCGGCACCTGGAACCTGCCGATCGACGGCCTGCGCATTCGCGGCGTTACCTCCAAGGACGTGCGCGCGCCCAACCTGTCGGAACTGTTCGCCGCACCGGTTACCACCACGCTGCCGAACTTCTTCGACCCGTTCCGCGGCGTGAATGTCCTCGCGATCCAGAACAGCATCGGCAATCCGAACCTGCGGCCGGAAACCGCGCGCAACACCACCGTGGGCATCGCCTTGTCCGGCGCATCCTGGCTGCCGGGGCTGAGCGTTTCATTCGACTACTACAAGATCAAGATCAAGGACGTGATCTCCAGCCTGGGCGCCACCGACATCGTCAACTTGTGCTTCCAGAACGTCCGGCCCGAAACCTGCAGCGCGTTCAACCTCAACAACCAGCAGGGGCCGAACTTCATCAACGTCCAGGCCTTCAATCTGGCGTCGATCGACACCAGCGGCTTCGACATCGAGGCAAGCTATCGTTGGGAACAGCCGCTGGGCCTGCCGGGCAGCCTCACCTTCCGCGGGCTGGCGACCCATGTGAGCAAGTTCGTCACGGACTCCGGCCTCATCGGTACGCTTCCCAACGACACGGCGGGCGTCAACACGGGCAACACGCCGAACTGGAAGTGGCTGGCGATCCAGAGCTACGAGAACGACCAGTTCTCGTTCATGGTCCAGGAGCGCTGGTTCAGCGATGGCGTGCTCGGTCATCAATATGTGGTCTGCCAGCCGGGAAGCTGCCCGGCGTCCACCAACAATGCGCCGACGATCGACCAGAACTTCATGCCCGGCGCATTCTACATGGACATCGGCGGCACCTACAACATCACTCCGCAAGTGACCGCTTACTTCAAGGTCGACAATCTCTTCGACCGCGATCCCGCGAAGTCGCCGTTCTTCGTCAATCCGGCGCTCTATGACGTGGTGGGGCGGATGTACCGCGCGGGCGTGCGCTTCCGTTTCTGAAATCCGCCCGGAAAATGAGGCGATAAAGAAGAATGGAGCGTGACCTGCTGCTGGCAGGTCACGCTCTGGACTGGGGAGAGGGCCTCGTGAGGAAATCGCGTCGATGAAGCACGAGCGGCTCCATTCCCCTTCGCTGCCGTGTTGACGTCCTCTCCCCCTTCTTCGCCTGAAACGATCGGCACCGTCCCGAGGGACAGGACGGCGGCAAATATAGGGAGATGCGCGTGATGCGGTTGCAGAGGTCAGGTCTGTGGGCGGTGGCAATCGTGTGGGCGTGCCCGGTCGCGGCGCAATTGCCGACGATGCCGGACATTCCGCGCGCGGCGCCGCCTGTTCCGCCAACCGATGAACACTACAAGGTCGTCATCCCTAACCGCCCGGATCCCGTGCCCGTCGTTCTGCATGTCTCGCCGACGGGGTCTGACGAGGGCGACGGTTCCGCGGCCAGCCCCTTCGCTTCGCTCACCCGCGCGCAGCAGGCGGTGCGCACGCTCAACCGCGACCATGACGTAACCGTCTCGCTGGCTGCCGGTGTCTATCGCCTCGAAGCGCCGTTGCGGTTCACGGCAAGGGACGGAGGGCAGAACGGCTATACGGTGCGTTGGGAAGGCGCGCCGGGCATGGACACGTTGCTGTCGGGAGGAACACCGGTCACGGGCTGGGGGCTGGTCGACAGCCAGCGCAACATCTGGTCCGCGCGCGTTCCGGCCGGCATGGACCCGCGGCAGTTGAGCGTGGGCGGACGCCTGGCGCAGCGCGCATCGGTCGAAATGCCACGTAGCTCGGTAGCCTTTCATCCCTGGGGAATCGAGATCAAGGACCCAGCCTGGCGTTTCCTCGCGAATTTACCCGACCAGAGCCGGTTGGAAGTCGAAGGCATAAGCTGGTTCACCCACCGGCACGCGATGGTCGATCGCATCGAGGGCGACAGGATCGTGATGCAGCAACCCGGCTGGCGGAACAATCTGGTGGGGTATGACACCGTCGCGAAGCCGGTATCGGCGGAAGTCGCGCGGATGTTCCTGGTGAACGCCTTGGAGTTCCTGCGCGATCCGGGGCAGTGGTTCATCGATCCCAAGGCCGGGCGGCTCTATTACAAGCCACTGCCGAACGAGGACATGAACCGTATCGCGGTCGTAGTGCCGCGATTGGAACGTCTGGTCTCCATCGCGGGCACTTATGACGACCCCGTCCGCGATCTCGAGTTCCGCCGCCTTCATTTCAGCCATACGAGCTGGCTGCGTCCATCCGGGCCGGAGGGCTATCCCAGCCAGCAGAGCGGCGCATATCTCACCGGCGAGCTTGTCGATTACCCGGCCGATCCCATCCGCGATTGCAGTTGGGGGTGCTGGTCGTTCGAGCGGATGCGCAATCGCTGGAACCAGCAACCGGCAGCCGTGCAGGTTGCAGCCGCGCGGCGCGTCGTCTTCGACGAAGACCGGTTTTCGCAACTGGGCCAGATCGCGCTGGGAATCGGCAACAACCCGGATGCCAACGATAGCGGTATCGGCCTCGGCACATCGGCGATCGAGGTGACGAACAGCGAATTCACCGATCTGGCCGGGGGCGCCATCATGGCAGGTGGCGTACAGCCGGACGCGCACCACCCTTCGCGCCCCGAGATGGGCCTGCGCGACATCGTCATTCGCGGTAACCGCATCAAGGGCGTGTCTCGGGATTACAAGGAACAGTCGGCAATTCTCGTGACTTACGCCTCCGGCACGGTCATTATGAACAACGACATTTCCGACACCCCCTATGACGGGATCGACGTTGGATGGGGCTGGGGGGCGAACGATCCCGGTGGCAGCGCCGAGTACTGGCGGAAACAGCGCGGTTACTACGACCAACCGGGAAATCTGGTCTACGACACCCCCACGACGTTGCGCGACACGGTGGTGATGGGCAACCGGGTGGGCCGGGTCAAGCAGTGGTTCCCCGATGGCGGCGCGATCTATCATCTCTCGGCCGACCCCGGCGCGCTGATCGCCGAGAATTACATCTACGATGTGAAGGGGGCAGGGGGCATTGCCATCTATCTCGACGAAGGATCTCGCTTCGTGACTGTGCGCAACAATGTCATAGATAATGTCGGTGGAGTATGGCTGAACCTGAACACCCAGTCTCATATTGCGCCGAGACGGACCGCGCTGGACAATGTTGCGATGTTCAACTGGTACAATAGCGGCAGGTTGAACGGCGAATGGACGGATTATCTCAACAATCGCGCGAGCGGTAATATGAAAGTTAACGGAACTGCCTGGCCGGCAGAGGCAAAGCGCGTCATCGATATGAGTGGAATAAAATAGGACCCGTCGCCAGGTAAAAACGTGAGTTGATCGAGCGATCACTGTCTCAAAATGGGCCAAAGCGATATACGCAAACTTCTCGTCGCAGGTCCGGTGAGCAGAATACGGTGGGTCGTGAGCAAAGGCGTTCTCCCCGACAACTGGCTGGGCCGCATGATGGCTCACAGGCCCAGGATGGCGGTCGCCGTAGCACTGGCGAACATCATGGCACGGACAATCTGGGCAATGATGACTCGCGAGGAAGACTACTTGGAGACTTAACGCCCTTTCTTTTCAGGCGCTCGATCCGCAGTGCCTGAGATCGGTGCCGTGACTTCGATCTCTACCCGGCGGTTCTTCGCGCGACCCTCGGCATCGTCGCTGCCATCGAGGTTCCGATTAGGCGCTATCGGACGCGCCTCGCCAAGAGCAATAACAGTCATACGCTTTACATCAATGCCCTTGCTGGCAAGGTAGTCGCGCGCCGCCTCGGCCCGGCGGCGGGAGGCGGCAAGGTTCTCCGTGTCGGATCCGCGAGAGTCGCTGTGCCCCCAGATCGTGATCTGTCCGCCGGCCTTGAGCGTCGGATTGGCGAGCAGGCCATCAATTAACCCGCGCCCGGTGTCATCGGGTTTTGCACCTGTTGCCGGGTAGGGAACTACCAAATGAACCGGCTCCAGAGAGGGAGCCTCGCTCGGGCCGATATCGACATCTTCACGGATGATGGACTTCTTCGGCTCCTGCGTTGGCTCGTCCGATGCCGCGCTGGCAAGCGCGTCAGGTATGGCGGCATCGCTTGCGGGCACATCGTTTGCTTGTCCCTCACTCCGCTGCTGACAAGCGCCAAGGGATGCCAGCAGAAGTAAGGATGCGGTTATCCGCGCGTTATTCATGCTGTCGCCTCCTTGGTTTCGGGAATGTTACGAGTGGGCTCCGGCTCTGCACGGCGCGGCGGGCCGTAGGAGATGATCGTGTCGCCCGGCTGAGGCGTTGGGCGCGAAGCGTGGGTAAAGAACAGGATCTTGCCCTCTTTTCGCAACACGAAAAGCATGTCGGCCTCATCCGGTAGTGCGGCCTGTGCATCGGCGAAATCGAACTGTTCGCTGATCCGCGTCTTGCGGAAGGTCCAGCCGGCGCTTTCGTGCTCGGCTATTTCCTCTACGCCGATGCCTGAGGCGAACATGGCGCGTCCGCGAAGAGCTTCGGGAAGGCTGCGATGATCCTCGTCATCGCCCATGCCGCCAAGCTGATAGACGGCATCCCTGCCGATATCCGGTGCAAATTCGCTGCAGACGAGCGCATTGTAAGCCTCGTTGTCGGTCGTGGCGACGAGGACCTGGAACTGCGCCAGATCGAGGCGGTCCTCGGTCGATTCCGCCAGAATTTCACCGTGATAGGTCGCGATACCGGCCTGCCGCGCCACCGAAAGGCGCTGCCAGCTGGTGTCGGCGATCATGACCGGGACATCCAGTTGCCGCAACTGATTGGCCAGGGACAGGCTCCACGAGGTGCTGCCGACGATCAAGAGGCCTTTCTTGCGAGCGCCCATGACCTTTAGCCAGCGTGCGACGTAGCGGATGCTGAACCCATGCGCGACAATCGTGGCGACGACGACAGAGAAGGACAGTGTGACCAGAATGCTGCCATCACCATAGCCGAGCTGATCTAGCCTCAGGGCAAAAAGACCCGACATGGCCACCGCGACGACGCCGCGCGGTGCGATCCAGGCGACCAGCAGGCGCTCGTTCCAGGGGATCTTGCTGAAGGCCAGGCTGAGCAGCACCGTCGCCGGACGCACCAGAAACAGCAGCGCAAGAAGATAGGCAATGAAGCGCCACTCGAACTGACGCAGGACGCCGAAATCGAGCGAGGCTGACAGCAGAACAAAGACGCCGGAGATGAGGAGAACCGTGACGTTCTCTTTGAAGGGGTGAATGTCGCGCAGGGAGTCGAGCCGCATGTTGGCGATGGCGACGCCCATCACGGTTACGGCGAGAAGGCCGGTTTCCTGCTGGATCAGGTTTGAAAGCACGAACGTGCTGATGACGGCGACGAGAAGGACGGGGGCCTTGAGGTACTCGGGGACGTAGCCCCGGGGGAAGGCCCAGGCGATCGCGCGCGCAGCTCCGTAACCGATCAGACCGGCCACGACCGCAGCGGCGACGAGCGACGTGGCCACTGAGATCAGGGTACCGCCTTCGCCGGAGCGACGCAGGTATTCGTAAGTAATGACGGCGCAGAGGGCACCGAACGGATCGTTGACGATGGCTTCCCACTTCAGGATCGCCCGCGGGCGAGGCGCGATATTGCTCTGGCGCAGGAGAGGTATGACGACGGTGGGACCCGTCACGACGAGGATGCCTGCGAAAAGGATGGCAACCGGCCATACGAGGCCGGCGACATAGTAGCAGGCCAGTGTGCCCAGCACCCAGCCTACCGGAATCCCCACGAGCATCAGGCGTGTTACCGCGCCTTCTGTCTTCCTGAGTTCGCGGAAGTTGAGGCTGAGCCCTCCTTCGAAAAGGATGAGCGCGACGGCCACCGAGATCATCGGCTCCAGCAGATCTCCGAAGGTCTGTTCGGGGACCACGAGACCGGTGACAGGGCCTGCAAGGACACCGGCTGCGAGCATGAGGGCGATGGCTGGCCAGCCTGTACGCCACGCGATCCACTGGGCGCCGATACCGAGAATACCGATCAGCGCGAAGACAAGGGCTTGCTGATGCATAACGAAGAGGGATAACCATCTCGGACCGGTAAGGTAACCGCCCGCACAGAAATTTTTCCAAGTTCGGCGTTCTGTTGGCTGCGCGGATACTGTTACGGACTATCCCTAAGACGGCGCGAAGCCGTGCTGTTCAATAATAGTCGTTCACCCCAATCCCACGCTGTCTGTGCCAGCGATGCCTTCACAGCTCAAAGCTAGGCGTCCAGCCACTCTGCAAGACCATCCAGTGTTTGCAGTCCGTATTCGACCGCACCAAATCCGATAACTTCCTCGCGCCGCTGCGAACTGGGGTGAAGCTGGCGCAGCGTCAGGATCGTCTTACCGTCGGCTTGCTCATCAAAGGTCACCGTCAAACGAAATCGGTCGGGATCCGCTGGATCGGGCGTGCCATATTCTGCAACGATTCTCTCATTCGGCACGATCTCGAGAAATCGTATCTGGTTCGCAAATCGTTGCATATTACCTTCAAAAACGCCGACCATATCGAAGCGCCAGATCCCACCTTCGCGAATATCCGCTTCATGATTTTCGATTTTGAGGCCGGAAGGACCGTACCATTGCGCCAGCGAATCCGCATCCATCCAGGCAGCGAAGACGCGGTCGCGCGGGGACTTGAGCACTTTCACCACGACCACTTCTCGATCAAGCGACCAGGTTTCGGTAGGATTTTCCATATCACATGTTATCCTTCTGCGGCTTGTCCAGATAGATCTCCAAACGGTCGAGGCGTTCGGCCCAGCGCCGCCGCTCGGCGGACATCCAGTCGGTTGCTTCCTCGAACCGTGCTCGCTCGAGCCGGCACCAGCGGCTTCGACCGCGCTTCTCGCTCGTGATCAGGCCTGAAGCCTCCAGCACTTTGAGATGTTGAGCGAAAGATGGCAGCGCCATGTCGAAGGGCTCAGCCAGAATACTGACCGGCGCTTCACCTTCAGCGAGCCGCGAAATAACGGCGCGGCGAGTAGGATCGCTAAGGGCGTGGAACGCGGAATCAAGAAGCTTAGAACAGTAAGCCATCCACCTAACTAATGCGATGAAATTGCCTTCGTCAACATTACAAAGGCAATTGCCTTGGCGATGTGATATCGTTCCGTGTTCGCAAGGTAAAATCCGTTGTCGTGGCTCGGAACGTCTGGTGATCTCTGCGCCTTGGATCCGACATTGAATCGCTGTTCCGGCTTGCCCCGCCATGCGATGATGACGGTCAGGAGCCCGTGTGCCGGCCGCCCTGCGCCGCGCCCGTCGCTTGCGAACACTCAATCCTTCTTACCGATAGAGCCGGTAGACCCGGTTGGTGCCCGACGGCTCACTTTCCCGTCGTAACAGGATGTAAAGCCGGCGATCGCCGAACCGGCAGCGCTCGTTAGCAAGCTTGCGCAGACGTGTGCGCAATTCCGTTTCCGGTAATGGGCTCAACCTATCACTACAAATCCCGTCGCCGCGAGGCCGGCATCTTCAATGCACGTCACTTCAATATTCTCGTTTTACCGACCGAATTTTCCTGCCCAGCGGATCGCGTTCGTAAGGATGCGGCGATAGTTTGGATCGTCGTAGCTTTCCGGCAAGTGGCCGAGCGCCGAATAAACGATACGCCCTTTTGCCGCGGGATTGGTCCAAATCACCGGATGCGATCCCATCGTCAGCTTGGCGCCAGGGCGGTAGCTCGCCTCGTCGATCCGGGCGAGTATCGACATGCCCTGCATTTTCGGGTTTGCGTCGAACGAATACCATTCATCGACGGGCGCCCAAGGCATGGTCACTCCAGCCATGACGGGATGCCGTGGTTGGTCGACGATGACTTGCGCGGTTTGAAACTGATCCTTGCCTCCCGGATGCCCGATGAATTTGGTACCGATGATAGTTCCGGTATACCAGGGCGCCTTGTGGCTGTTGTCTCCTGCAGCGTGCAGCGCGACCACGCCACCGCCGCGCGCGACGAAGCGCGCGAAGGCTGATCGCTGCGCCTCGGTAAGGAAATCGCCGCTCGCACTGTTGAGAATGATTACGGAAAAATGTCGCAGTTGTTCGTCGTTGAAGATTGCCGCGTTTTCGGTGGTGTAGCTGGCATGTCCCAGATTGGCGGCGATGTCAGCGAGGACCATGTTGGAATGAGGAATATGCTCGATATGCCGCCAGCCGTTGGTCTTGGATAGAATGAGAACCGCTTGCTTCAGGTCTTTCGGAAGGGTTGGGGCTGTAGTGTCGTAGGTGGGGGTAGGCAGATGAGGATTGGGCGCCGTCTGCGCACTGGTCAATAGCGCGATGGTCGCGAATATCCTGTACATCATCTCTCCTTTTGCGCGCTGGCTCATGAGGCTGATTGCCGCACACTTAAAATCATCACCTGTGGCTGGACTGGTCCTTTTGCCACAGGGTGGAAGGGGCAAAATGCGGCAGCTAAAACGAACTGAACCCTGCTTGCCGGGTCAGATCACCCCGGCGCGCATCTGCTTGACCGCCTGATCGGCGGCTCGGGCGGTCATCGCCATGAAAGTAAGCGATGGATTGACGCAGGACACAGAGGCCATCTGCGCACCGTCGGTGATGAACAGATTGGCGGCGTCATGCGCCTGATTCCATTTGTTCAGAACCGACGTGGCGGGATCATGCCCCATTCGGGCGCCGCCCATTTCATGAATCGCCTCACCTGGTACATGTTTGCCGCGACCGCCGGTCACGTTCGTGAGGCCCGCCTTGCGCAGCATCAGCAGGCCCTGTTCCAGCGCATCGTCCATCATCCTGATTTCATTGTCGCGGAAGCGGACGTCGAAGCGCAACAGCGGCGTACCGAAGCGATCGGTCTTGCTATGGTTCAGCATGACGCGATTGTCGTCATAGGGCAGGCATTCCCCAAAGGCGCTCATTGAAAAGCGCCACGGGCCATATTCGCGCATCCCGTGCTTCATGGACAGGCCGAAGCCTTTGGGCGCGGACGCCTGACGGCCGGCGGCGCCCTGGAAGCCGTAGCCGCGCTTGAAGGGCAGATCCTCCGCTTCCAGATTGCGGAAACGCGGCACGTAGACGCCGCCGGGCCGTCGGCCATATTCCACAAATTCGCTCATGCCCGGAATGTCGCCGGATACGCCGACGCGGAAGATATGATCCATCACCGCGCTGCCAAGCGCACCGTTGGAATGGAAATAGCTGCGTTCGCTGCCTGCAGGGCGGGAGTTGAGCAGGATATGGAGCGAACTCATTGCCGATGCGCACAGAAAGACCATGCGGGCCTGGACGACTTCCACCTGGCCAGTGTTGGCGTCGACCATCCGGACGCCGGTCACGCGCTTTTGTGTCGGGTCATATTCCAGGTTGGTAACCCAGCTGTCCGAACGCAGCGTCAGCCGACCCGTAGCGCGGGCGGCGGGCAGCGTGACGGCCTGGGTCGAGAAATAGGCGCCGAAACTGCAGCCGCGGTCGCATTGCGCACGCTTCTGACAGCGGGTGCGATTCTGCTCTGGCTTGTCTTCCGTGATATTGCTGAGGCGCGCGTTGATCAGCTTGCGTCCGGGAAATTCGCTTTCCAGCCGTTCCTTCAGCCATTTTTCGGCGACGTTCATCGGGAAGGGCGGCATGAATTCACTGTCGGGAAGGTAAGGCAGATTTTCCCGGCCACCCGAAACGCCGATATAATTTTCGACGTAGCTATACCAGGGCGCGACATCGTCATAGCGGATGGGCCAGTCGGTCCCCACACCCTCGCGCTTGTTGGCCTCGAAATCGGCTTGGCTCCAGCGGAAGCTCCAACGCCCCCAGGTCAGCGACTTGCCACCGACCACTGAAGGACGGACCCAGTTGAACTTGTTGGGCGCGTCATAGTCGTAGGGATTGAGCCGGTCGTTGATGAAGAAGGGCTGGGTGGCGGGCGAAACCCAGCCGTTGAGTGCGAAATAATCGCTCTTGGCAAGGGCGGCCGGCATCTTGCCACGCGCCGGAATGTCATAGGCCGATTTGCCATCGAAGGGATAATCTTCCCCATGTTCGACCATGCGACCGCGGTCGACCATAAGGACGCGCAGCCCCTTTTCCGTAAGTTCTTTTGCGGCCCAGCCGCCGCTGACGCCCGAACCAATGACGATAGCGTCGAAACGATCTGTTGCAGCCATGATTTTGCCCGTCCGATGAGAGTGTCGGAAATGAATGGAATCGAGGGTCGAAGGCGATCGCTCGACTTATGAGGAGAAGATCCGCTTGACCTTCGCATAGGGGTAGGCCCCATCATACTCGCCAGGTACGGGCAGATATTCACGCTCCTGCGTGATGCCGATTTCAGATGTGTAATAGCCGGTGATGACAAGCTGGCGGAACGCTTCGAAAAAGGGAGCGCCACCCGACAGTTCGCCGTTCATCGCAAGAGTCAGCAACGCGTCCTGCTGCGCGGCAGAGGCCTTTATGGCCGGCTTTTTATAATCGGCGATGCTGCGCGTATCGATGGCGGTCAAGCCGTCGAAGATCGTCGCCCGTTCATCGGTGATCGCCCAGTCGCCCAGCATATGCTCGATATATTCGGGCACGCCTGCGGCAATTGCACCGGGCGTATCGGACGTCGGCAGGATGCGTTCGCTCAGTGCCGTGACCAGCGCTCTTTGTGCAGGCGTGAATACGATCTCAGGCGCGCCAGTATTGATGGCCGGGTTCGGCTGGTAGGCGAGGGCCCGTGCAAGCGGGGCGAAGATGTTCGCTCCCAGCATGCCCATGATGGACGCGAGGGCTATCCTGCGGTCCATTACTGCTCACCATCATGACGGCCGCCTGCCGGACGGGATTTCTCCAGATGGGATCCAAAATATGATAGCGCTATCATTTTGGCGCATTTGACAGATGCACAAGAGTATCTCTTGGTCATTTTCCTCACCCGGTCATATTATTAGTAGGGCAAATTAGGCATGAATCGATAGGCCAGTCAATGGCATTGAACTCCGGCGTGCCCTTCTTGGTTATCGTTATCAATATCGTCGTGTCGGCTTCTCTTGCGATCGGCTAGCGGCGATGGTGAACGTCACTGGAAAGGTTCGGGCCATAGATCTTTCTGCGTGGTGGTGGCTGCGAGAAAACCGATCGCGCGGCGATCCGTCCAGACATGACTCCGCAGATCGTCAAGTGCTGCCGATACGAGCCGGTTTGGCGGCTAATCCATGCTATCCGGCCACGCTGCATAAGGGGGTGGCAGGCGACGCATCGGGCCTATGACAGTTTCAATGATACGAACGAGATCAATCCGCAGAACTTACAGCGCTTTGCCGCAAGCCACCGTCGGCAACGAGTATGCCGGATTTGTCAGGAAGGCATGATCGGTGAGGCTGGCAAGGTAAGCGATTACTTTGCGGCGACCCGCTTTCGATATTGGTGCATTCCGGGTGTGAGCAGCGATCGCAGCATCCAAGGACACGGCTGAGCCGTCATGCAGGTAAGGCGCACTAACGGTTACGTTGCGTAAGCTGGGCGTGCGAAAGCGGCCACGGTCGCCGGGGCGACCAGTGACCTCGGCAAGTCCGGTATCGGCGGCTTCCAAGGCCGGTAGGGCACCGATGCGATGATAGCGCGAGTCTGTGAAGTTTACGCCGCTGTGGCAACTCGCACAGCTCCGCTTGAAGATTTCCGCGCCCTCCCGGGCCTGATGGTTCAGGATAGACTTGTCCCAATCACTTCCCCGCGAAACGAGTGCGCGTTCGAAGGTGGCGAGAGCGCTGGCTACTTTGGGATAGTCGATAGCGCCATCGCTCTCGGGAAAGGCCTGCAAGAACTGTGCACGATAGCAGCGATCGCGGCCGAGGCGCCGGGCAATCTCGACCTCGTGCCCTTTCATCGCCATTTCCACGGGGTGGTCACCGAACATTGGAACCGCCACTTGTTCTTCCAGACTGGTTAGCCGCGGATCGGCCCATGTGAGGCGAGGAAAGTCCCCGACGTTGGCGAGCGTGGGTACATTGCGCCGCCCCGGATCGTCGAGTGCGCCGGGATGAGAGCGGTTGCCATCGGCAAAACCATGGTGCTGCTCGTGGCAGGTCGCGCAGGACATCGTGCCGTTGATCGAGAGATCGGCGTCGTAGAAGAGTCGCCTGCCCAGTTCGATACGAGCTGCTTTTGTGTCCTGAGAGAGTTGCTGGGCCGCGCGAGAGAGCGCCATCGGACCGGAAAATCCAGTGACGATCAGGAGCAGTCCAATGAGGGCATAACGCACATCGGCCTCAGGGAAGGCGAGTGACGAGCAGCGGCAGCTCCGCTTGGGCGTTGGCCGAAATCTGCAGGATATAGTCCCCCGGTTCGAGCGCGAAATCAACCATCTTGCGGATTCCCGAACAATCTGGCCCATGGCCGTGCGCGATCGAGGCCAGGCCTTTGCTGGGGTTCCCGGCATTGATCACGTCGATCCACGCTGCCGAGCCGAGCGCCACGCGGTAATGCCCCGCCTTGGGGACGGTGAAAGTATAGATACCGCCGAAACTTACCGAACCGCCCGGCTTTTCGGGTCGCAGGACATAGGTGACCTCAGGGGTCGGGCTGAGCATGCCGTTCACGGCCTTCCCGAGCGTCAGCCGCGCCGCTGCCCCCGCTGCCTGCGCTGAGACCAAGGGTGCCCGATTGTTCCAACCGGAGAGTTCTCCGGACAGCGCGGCGGGGGTAGCTTCGCAGGCACGTTGCGGGACGAGCGCCGGAGAGACATGGCCCGCCACCATCGTCGACATATCCTGGGCCATGGCGCCGCCGATATAGGCCAGTATCACCAATGCGGTCAGAACCGCTCCGCCTTTGGCCCGCGCAACTTTGCATCCAACCACCATGACTTCCCATTCGCTCACTTTTGCATCGCACAAAAACTATATACGGCCGGATATAGCGATTCGTCACGACGACGACAGCACAAAACACAGGGGCTTCTTTTCATGCGTTTCGCAACTGCGTCTGCCTTTACCCTTTCCTGTATTATTGCCAGTCCCGCGCTTGCGCAGTCAGCAGCGCCCGAACAAGACGCGCAGCGTGGCAATGCCTTCACCCTTGGACAAATCGTCGTTACCGCGCCGGCGCCCGGCGGGCCCTCGATCACATCCTCCACGCTCGATGCCGAGGCGATCTCGCTGTTCCAGCGCAACAGCCTGGACGATGCAGTAAACCTGATGCCGGGTGTTTCGTCGTCGAACACCGGCGGCTCGCGCAACGAGCGGCTGATCAACGTGCGCGGTTTCGATCGTTATCAGGTACCGCTCTCCATCGACGGTATCCGGGTCTACCTGCCTGCCGACGGACGGCCGACTATGGCCGCTTCCTCACGTCCGATATCGCGCAAGTGCAGGTGGCCAAGGGCTATGCCTCGGTGCTCGACGGGCCAGGCGCGATGGGCGGCGCGATCAACCTCGTCACCCGCAAACCCACCAAGTCGATCGAGGCCGAGGCGCGCGGCACCCTGAACCTTGGGCGCGAAGCGGAATATGCCGGCTACAATGTCTTCGCCCTGCTCGGCACGAAGCAGGACAAATGGTACGCGCAGGCCAGCTACACCCGCAATTTCACCGACCACTGGGATCTTCCCGGCGGCTATGAGCCGATCACCGGATCAGCCGAGGACGGCGGCCGACGCGGCTTCTCCCGCACTGAAGACTGGCGGGTCAATGCCAAGCTAGGCTTCACGCCGAACGCTACCGACGAATATTCGATCAGCTATACCCGGCAGGAGGGCTCCAAGAACGCGCCGCTGCACATTACCGACACGGCTGCTTCTCAGCGTAACTGGTCGTGGCCGTACTGGAACATCGAGAGCATCTACTTCCTTTCCACCACCGCGTTAGGCGATCGGGCGACGCTGAAGACCCGCCTCTACCACAACAGCTTCGACAACCTGCTTCGCGCTTTCGACGATGCCAGCCAGACCACGCAAAGCAAGGCACGGGCGTTCAACAGCTACTATGCAGACAGAGCCTGGGGCGGCTCGGCACAGTTGGACGTCGAGGTCAGCGATATCGACCGCCTGAGCATTGCCGCGCATTATCGGCGCGACAAGCACGTCGAGTGGCAACAGGCATTCCCTTCGGGCGCTACCGAGCCGAAGCAGACCAGCGTCGAGGAAACCTACAGCATCGCCGCCGAGAACAAGCTCGACTTGACTTCGGCATTGGCCTTCACCGCAGGCGTGAGCTTCGACTGGCGCAACCTGTCGCGGGCGGAGGACTACGCCAACAATACGCTGATCGGATATCCGCTGCACAACGGACAGGCGCTGAACGGACAGGCACAGCTCGTCTGGAGCGTTGATGCGCAGACGAGCCTTCACGCCGGCATCTCCTCGCGTGCGCGGTTCCCGACGATCTTCGAGCGTTTCAGCTCGCGGTTCGGCGGGGCAACGTCCAGTCCCGACCTGAAGGCCGAGCGCGCGACCAATTACGAGATCGGCGGCGCGGGCGACATCGGCCCGCTCCATGTCGAAGCTGCGGCGTTCTATTCGCATCTCGACAATGTGATCGTCGCTTTCCCTACCGTGTTCCAGGGGCAGCCGGTCACGCAGAGCCGCAATCTCGGCAGCGGCAATTACTACGGCGGCGAAATCGCGCTCACGGCAAAGTTGGCCTCCACACTCAGCCTCGGCGGCAATTACACCTACACCCACCGCGATCTCGACGATTCGACCAATAACGCTTTCCAGCCGACCGGCGTGCCCACGCACAAGGCCTTCGTCTGGGCCGACTGGTCGCCCGTCGAGGGGCTGCACGTGCTGCCCAGCGCCGACATCGCCTCGGACCGCTGGACGGTGAATACGGCAGGCACGCGCTATTACCGCACCGGCAGCTATGTGCAGGCTAACCTCACGGTGAACTACGCGCTGCGCGAAGGCGTGGAGATTGGTGCGGGCGTGCGCAACCTGTTCGACGATTACTATGTGCTCACCGATGGTTTTCCGGAACCGGGTCGCAGCTTTTTCCTGAACTTCGGTTTCAAGTACTGAACGAAACAGAGGCGGCCATTCGGCCGCCTCTTCTTATCTACAAACCGAGCTTCCAATCGCTGGAATGCCCGCTGACGCGGGAACCGGACATCCAAGGGGCCAACAGCCGCCAGATGCCTTTCAGGTTGAATCCTGGAAAGAATGTCTAAGCGGGGACTATTGCTTCGTTCGGAGAAGGAAACTTCCGCCCGCGCAAAACAGCATGCAGATACCCGCCACGAGGAAGGCATCGCTATAAGACTGCAGCAGCGCCTGGTGGTGCAGAGCCTGATCCATCCCTGCCAGTGCCTGCTGGCGCAGCGGTTCCGCCGCCTTGGCGTGGAGCGCGGCGTGCCGGTCCAGGTGGTGGTGGGCGAACGCTTGCACCCATTCTACCGTTCGATCCCTGAATATGGCGGAGAAGGGCGTCACCGCGTCACCGATGCGTGCGGCGTGCAGTTTCTCACGCTCCACCACGAACTGGCCGGCCAGCGCGATACCGATCGCGCCGCCGACGTTGCGCACGGTGGAGAAGAGACCCGAAGCCGAACCCATTTCCGATTTCTCCAACCCGTTCACCGCCATGACCCCCAGCGCAACGACGATGAAGGACTGGCCGATCCCGCGCACTACCAGCGAAGGAACGATGACATTGGCGGCGGCATCACCGTCCAGATGGATGTTCATCAGGCAGCCCGCCGCCATGATCGCGAAGCCCAGCATGATGATCGTCCGCGCGCTCGTCAGCCGCATCAGCGGCGGTGTGGCGAAGGACATGACGAGCTGGACGAGGCCATAGGGGATCATCGTCAGGCCGATGTCCTGCGCGTTATAGCCCTGCGTCTCTGCGAAGTAGTTGGGCACCAGGAACACCACGCCGAATACCACCGCACCGAAAGTGAACTGCATCAGGCCGGCGATGCCGAAATTGTAGCGGGCGAGCAGAGCCAGGTCGATGAAGGGATCGCGGCGGCGCAGCTCGATGGCGACGAAGGCGATCAGGCCCAGCGCGGCAATCATGGCGGCGCCGACGATGAAGGTGGAGGCGAACCAGTCCTTCTGTCCGCCTTCCTCCAGCATGATCTGGAGCGCGGCCAGCCCGACCGCCATCGTCGCGATCCCCGCCCAGTCGCCTTTGCGCAGCCGGTCGAGCGCTGCCGGAGAGCGGGGTGTCGCCCAGCCGATCGCGGCGAGCAGCAGCAGGCCGGGTGGCACCTGCAGATAGAAGATCCAGCGCCAGTCGTAGGCCTCGGTCAGCCAGCCGCCCAGCGACGGCCCGGCCGCCTGTGCGACATTGTTGGCCACCGCGAACAGCGCCATGCCGAAGGGCAGGCGGGCGGGCGGCAGCTCCGTCGCGATGATCTGGAAGGAGAGCGGAATGAGCACGCCGCCGAATGCCCCCTGCAAGGCTCTGGCGACGATCATCGTATCGATGTCCTGCGCCAGCGAGCAGGCGATGGAGAACAGGATGAAGCCGCCCGTTCCCACCATCAGCACCCGGCGCATCGAGAAGACCGAAACCAGCCAGCCCGCCATCGGTATGACGATGATCTCCGCCACCAGGTAGGCGGTCGTGATCCACGAGCCTTCCTCGAAGGAGGCGCCGAGCGAGCCGCGCACCTGCGGCAGCGAGGCATTGGTGACATGGACGTTCATGCCGGCCATGAAGCAGCCGACCACCCCACCCAGCACGGCCACCCAGGCGCGCAGCGAGACATGTCCGGAGGCCGCGTCCCTTGCCGCCGCGCTCATCGATCGAAGTCCGCCGTATCGACGCTGGTTTCCACCGACATGCCGGGGCGCAGGTCGGCAGCCTCGCGCTGGCCGGGATCGACCCGAATGCGCAGCGGCACGCGCTGCACGATCTTGGTGAAGTTGCCGGTCGCATTGTCCGGGGGAAGCAGGGCGAACTGCGCGCCCGAAGCCGGAGCGAGGCTCTCGACATGGCCGTGCAGTTCGGTGCCGCCGAAGGCATCGACGCTGATCCGGACGCTTTGCCCAGCGCGGATGCGGTGGGTCTGCGTTTCCTTGTAATTGGCGATGACGTACGTTTCGGCGGGAACGATTGCCATCAGCGGCGTCCCGGCTTCGACATAGTGTCCGGCGCGCACACTGCGCTGGCCGATCCGCCCGGACGCAGGCGCACGGATGACCGTGCGCGACAGGTCGAGACGGGTGGCGGCCAATCCGGCCTGGGCCTGACGCAAGGCTCCGTGCGCCTTGTCGAGATCCGCGACGGCGGCGGCTCTTTCGGTGGCGAGTACGGGCAGTTCGGCGCGGGCGACGGCCAGCCCCTCGCGGCTGCCGTCCCGCTGCGCGCCGGTGCGACGCGCGGCACTTTCGGCGGATTGCCGGATCTGGTCGCTCGTCACCTCCTGGCTCGCCAGCAAGACCTGGCGCCGGTATTCGCGCTGGGCCAGCACGGCGTCGGCCTGGTGAGCGGAAAGGCTGGCCGCAGCCTGCGCGATCGTCCCCCGTTGCCGGGCAGTACGCGCGTCGAGGTTGGCAATGCGGGCCTGCTGTGCGGCCACTTCGGCTCTGGCCGCTTCCAGCAGCCCCTCGGCCTGTTCGACTTTCGCGCGGTAATCCCGGTCATCGATGCGCGCGAGGACGGCGCCTGCGCTGACCCACTGGTCGTCCGTGACCGCAACGGCCACGACTTCGCCGCCGATGCGCGGCGCGATCGTCACGACATCGGCGCGGACATAGGCGTTGTCGGTGACGACGTGAAACCGTCCGCTCGTCCACCAGTGCAAAGCATAGGCTCCGCCCGCGAGCAGGAGCACGGTGCCGCCACAGATCATCAGATGGCGACGAGGAATGTGCGGGATCAACTTGTTCACTTTGCGAGGGCCCTGTTCTTGGTGATGTTCCTGGTGGTGGGGGGCGACCTGTCGGGTGCAGGCAGCGGGACCGCCGGGGCGTCTTCCCAGCCGCTGCCGAGCGCGGTGAAGAAGCGCACTTGAGCGGCGGCGAGATCGAGATCGGCCTGTGCCAGTGCACGCCTTGCCGAAAGGTCGGCGCGGTCGCTGTCCAACATGTCCGGCGCGGTCGCGGCACCCGCCGCGCGTCGGGCGCGGGTCATGGCCGCAAGCCTTCCGCTGCGATCCTGTGCGATGCGCCATTGCGCCTGACGATCCAGTGCGGCGCGATAGCCTTGCGCGGCCCGGTCGGCCTCGCCGAGTGCCGTCAGGATCGCGGCATCGAAGCAAGCCAGCGCAGCGGCCTCTCCGGCGCGGGCACCGGCGATGCGGGCGCGCGCAGCGCCGAGGTTCGGAAAGCTCCAGCTCAGCAAGGGACCGAGGCGCCAGACGGCATTCTCGCGGGACGTCAGCCCGCTGGCGGAAGGCGATGACAGGCCGAGCCCGCCGCCCAGCGAGACATGCGGATAGAGATCGCCCACCGCAATCCCGATCCGCGCCGTCGCGGCGGCAAGGCGCTGCTCCGCGGCTCTCACGTCCGGGCGGCGGCGTAGTAGGGATGCGGCGTCTCCGTTCGGAAGCCAACCGTTCAGGACAGGCAGGCGCGTACAGGCCGCTGCCGATCCCGGTATCTGGGACGGCGGACGGCCGGTCAGAATCGCCAACTCCGTCAGGGCCGCGCGACGACCGGCTTCGAGCGCCGGAATTTCGGCCGCCGCCTCGGCAACCTCTGCCTCCGCCCGCAACCGGTCTGCCGGGGAACTTGCCCCTGCTGCCGCTAAGGCCTGCGCGACATCGCGGTTACGTTCGGCCAGTGTCAGCATTTCTTGGGCGAGGGCGGTCTGATGCGCGATGCCGCAGGCCTGGAGCCATGCGCCGGTCACACGGGCAGCGATCAACACGCGAATGCCGTCGGCATCGGCGGCGGTTGCGGCGAACTCTGCCGTGGCGGTTTTGACGCCGGACTTCAGGCGACCGAACAGATCGAGCTCCCAGGACAGTTCGGCACCAGCATCGAAGCGTGAGCCGGTGCGGATGGAATCGCCGCCATCGGCTGCGGCGGCAATCTGGTCCTGCAAAGTGCTGCCATAGCCGGCACCCAAGGAAAGCCCGGTCGAGGGGCCGCGCTTCGCCTGTGTCTCGCCCAGTTCCGCGCGGGCCTTCAGCAGGTTCGCCGCCGCCACCCGCAGATCGCGGTTATTTACCAGCGCTTCGGACACCAGCGCATCCAGAGCCGGTTCGCGGTAGAACCGCCACCATTCGGCGGGCAGCGTTCCGTCAACAGCTCCATCGGACGGGGGTAGCGCGACAGTCGCTTGCGGCGGTGCCGAAGGCGCATGCGCGCAGCTGCCGAGCAACAAAGGGGCGAGGATGAAGGCGCTCGGGCCTCGCAGAAAATAGGGCATGGCGGATCCAGTCGGTGACGAGGCCCGCCTGCTAGAGAGTTCGCGGTTGTCATTCTCTCTTGGGAATGACAATCATCATCGCGAAATGGACAAACTGCGCAGGCTCGAAGATTGTGAAAGCTCACCAAGGCCTGTGGCGGCGTTTGCAAGCGATCATCCGGATGGGGAGCATATCGCGCCGCACCGGCATGGCCGGGCGCAGCTGATCCACACGCTGGGCGGGGTCATGACCGTGACCTCGCCCGAGGGGAGCTGGATCGTTCCGCCGGGCCGCGCCGTCTGGATGCCGCCCGCGCAGGATCACGCCATCCGCATCGCGGGCAACGTGCCCATGCGCACCGTCTTCGTCCGGGAGGATGCGCGGCCCGATCTGCCGCAGGCCTGCGAGGTGGTCGAAGTCTCGCCATTCCTGCGCGAGGCGATCGTCGCCGCCACGCGCATTCCTCTGGACTATGCCACGGGCGGCCGGGACGAGCGGGTCATGGAACTGATCCTGGACGAGATTGCCGCCGCGCCGCGCCTGCACCTGCATGTCCCGATGCCGCGTGATCCCCGCCTTGTCCGGTTATGCCAGAGACTGATCGCCGATCCCGCCCGCCCGGTGACACTGGAGGGGCTGTCCCAGGAAATCCACGTAAGCAGTCGGACTCTCGCGCGGATGTTCGATCGCGAACTCGGCATGAGCTTCGGCGACTGGCTGCGGCGCATGCGTCTGCTGCTCAGCCTTCCCAGACTGGCGGCGGGCGTCTCCGTGCTCGCCGTCGCGCTGGAGCATGGCTATGACAGCCCCAGCGCGTTCACGGCCATGTTCCGGCGCACCATGGGCGTCTCCCCCAGAGCTTACCTGGAGAACCGGGTATGACGTGGGTCAGGTTAGCGCCAAGTACTTCACAAAGAACCTTGAATGTCTATAGTGAATGTCTTGGATCTGATCCCCGCAAAGTCCGGGCCATTTCGGTTGGTTCGCTTCTTGATTTGGCCTGAGCTACCGATTTCGGAGCGTCAGCGGCCAGCAAAATCCACAAGATCGGCGTTGAGCTGGTCCCGATGGGTTACAGGAAAGCCATGCGCGGCTCCTTCATATACCTTGAGAGTAGCGTTCGGAAGGATCTCGGCAGCGCGCTTGGCGGTTGTCTCTAGCGGAACGATGTAGTCGCCGCTGCCGTGGATGATCAGCGAAGGCAACGAAATCGACTTCATCTCTTCACGGAAATCCGTGGCCCAGAACTGCTCGATGCATGCATATTGAGCCTGGAGGCTTCCCGACATGCCCTGCTGCCAGAAGGCCATGCGCCACCCCTCGCTCTTTGCGGCACCGTCCTGATCCATGCCGAAGAAGGCATCGGGAAGATCAAGGAACAGTTGCGAGCGATTGTCCATCACGGCCTTGCGCACGCCGTCAGCCACTTCGATCGGTACGCCGTCTACGTTACCGGTGGTGGCCCCCATCAGCGGGGTAATTGCGCCAAGCAGCACGAGCTTGGCCACACGAGCGGTTCCGTGGCGGGTCACATAGCGTACGATTTCGCCGCCGCCCATGGAATGCCCAACGAGGATGGCATCTTCGAGTTCAAGGCTATCGATCACCGCGGCAAGGTCGTCGGCGAAAGTATCCATGTCGTAGCCGGTGGCGGGTTGATCCGAGCGGCCGTGGCCGCGTCGGTCATGGGCAATCACGCGAAAGCCGGCGTTTGCCAGGAACCGCATCTGCCCGTCCCAGGCATCGGCGTTGAGCGGCCAACCGTGCGAAAAGACGATGGGGCGGCCTTTGCCGAAGTCGCGGTAGTAGATCTGGGTGCCATCCTTGGCAGCAACGAAATTGGTCATCTCAGTTCTCCATTCCAGACGTGTTTCTGCGATCGAGAGGACGCACGACCCGCATCCCTCGCCGAGCAGTTCAAAGTTCGATGTGATCGCGGAGGCTTGTTGCGCTTCCGCTACTATTGGGCGGAATTCAGCCCTCGGAACGTGAGCGGGTCATCGGTTGAGCGTATAGTTTGCCGGAACCCAGGTGTATGCGTTCGCTCCCTTGGCCGCGATGTGACCTATGCCAGGGAACGAGATGTGGGCGGCCGCGATCCACCAGCCATTCTTCACCGCTTCAGCGTAAAGCGTGTTTCGGCTCTCAATGGCAGCGGGGACCTTCCAGTCGTATTTGATGGCCACATGCGGATCGTCGAACTGCACACCTGCGACGTGGACGGTATCGCCCCAGAACAGCATCGCCTCCTTGCCATCATGCAGCAGATAGGTGGTGTGTCCGGGCGTATGCCCCGGCGCCGCCACCGGACGGAGACCGGGAATGAGGTCCGCCTCGGTAACATCGAACGGAACGACGTGACCGATTGCGCTATACGGCCGCAAGACGCTCTGGACGGCGGGGAAGAAGGGCTTGAGCAATGCGCTCATACCGGCGATGTTCTTGTCGTCCGTCCAGAAATCATAGTCGCGCTTCGATACGTGGACGATCGCATTCGGGAAGACCATCCGGCCATCCTTTACCAGCCCGCCGACGTGATCCTCGTGCAAGTGGGTGACGAAAATATCGTCGACCTGCTCCGGCGAATATCCGGATGCACGCAGTGCTTCAGAGAGGCCGCCGGATTCCTTGCCGTAAAGATCGCCCGCTCCAGTATCGATAAGGATCAAGCGATCGCCAGTGTTCACGAGGAAGGCATTGATCATGCCTTCTACAGGAGATGCCAGATAGCGCTGGGCGAGCAGTTTGTCGGTCTCACCCGGCTTGGCGCCTAAGACGAGCTGATCGACGGGGAACATGTGGGTTCCATCGAGCAGTGCGGTCACTTCGAACCGACCAACGTGCATGCGGTAAAAGCCCGGGGCCTGACGCTGGGCAGCCATCGGTGCCGATGCCGATGAGGCTGCCGGGGCCAGCATGATCGCCATTGCCGGTAACAGGGCCGCCGCGAGTGCGGATTTCAGTTTCATTCTATGCTCCATGGTAATCGGGTGAAGGGGACCGGTTTTCCTGGAATTGTCGAAGCCTGGAAGGTGACGTGCGATGCGCATCATCACGGGTTCGCCCTTGTCGGGACCCGGTGAAGTCGCCGCTTGCATTGTCGGTGAACCAGTGGATGCCGCCCAGCATGGCCTTGGGCAGCGTCAGCGCGGGTCTTCCCAGCCCACGATCGAAGCGCCGATGCAGGACGAGCCGATCCGCGAATGCGGCTCGCGGCCCACTTCGGCCACTTTGTCCTCCAGCTCGAACAGGCGGGATCCGGGCAGGCAAATCACCTGCTTGCCGCCGCGCACGAGGTGGATGCCGTCGAGCCGGGTGGTGCTGACGATCACCACATCGCGGTCGTAGTCGTCGCCATCGGGCGTGGAGCCGCCGGTCAGGCCAGTATTGGCCGCCTGCATGATGACGATGACGCCCGCCCGCGCGCAGGCATTCACTACCCGCCAGAGTTCGACCAAACCGCCGGGGCGAACCACCGCGAGGGCCTTGCCCGATCCGAAGCGGAAGCCCGTGCGATAGCGCCGCGTCCGGCTTTCCCCGACCAGCAGGCCGCGTTTGCCGACGATGGTGCCGAGTTCGGAGAAAAGCGGGCTCATGCTCTGCCTTTCCAGCCTTCGAGGAAATCCAGCAGCAGGACGCTGACGACCTCCGGCCGCTCTTCATGGGGCAGGTGCCCGCAGCGCTCGATGGCAACGGCGCGCAAGTCGTCGGCCATTTCGGCCCAGACCTGAGGCATATCGAACATCTTGCCGACCGCGCCGAAATCGGCGCCCCACAGCGCCAGTGTGGGGCAGGCGATCTTGATATGGGCGTCTTCCAGGTCCTGTGCGACATCCTCGGCATTGGCGCGGTAATCGGCCATCGCCCCGCGTACAGCACCGGGCGCGCGATAGGCACGCACGTACGTATCGAACGCCTCGCCGGAAATCGCAGCAGGATCGTAGGACCAGTCCGAAAAGAACCAGCGCAGCCATTGCTCTTCCTTGCCCGCGATCAGCGTTTCGGGAAGGTCGGGCACGAGATGGAACAGGAAGAACCAGTAGGCCTTGGCGATCTCGGCATTGATCTCGCGGGCGACGATGCGGGTGGGAACATTGTCCATCACCACCAGCCGGTCGACACGTTCTGGATAGTCCTTGGCGAAGCGGGTGGCAACACGCGCCCCGCGATCGTGGCCGAACAGCGCGATCCTGCCGATGCCCAGTTCGTCGAGCAGCGCGGCGAGGTCCTTCGCCATGGTGCGCTTGTCGTAGCCGCTCGCGGGCTTGTCGGTTTCGCCATAGCCGCGCAGGTCGGGGGCGATCAGGCGGTAGCGTTCGCCGAGCACGGGAATCTGGTGGCGCCAGGCGTAATTGGTCTCGGGAAAGCCATGGAGCAGCACGACGGGCGCGCCTTGTCCGGCATCGATATAGTTCTGGCGGATGCCGTTAGCGCGCAGGGTATGGTTGACGATCGGAATCATCATCAGAGTCCTTGTTCTGGCGTGGGAGGGAAAAGTGGTGAGCAGGCTGGATCAGCGCCGCCGAAGCAGGGCGATCATCTGTGCAAGCATGGCGATCCCGGCAAGGGCGATACCGAGAGTGGCAACCGCGCTCCAGCCGCCTGCTTTCCAGGTTGCAGTCGCTGCAGCTGCGCCGGCTGCACCGCCCAGAAACATCGAGCCCATGAAGATGGTGTTGAGCCGGGCGCGGGCTTCCGGGCGCAGCGTGTAGACAATGTGCTGATTGGAAACGAGGGCACTCTGGACGGCGAAGTCGAGAAGGATGCACCCAACCACCAGTCCCGCGATCGAAGCCCACAGGCCAAAGATCACCCAGGACACAACCGTCAGAACCGTGCCAGCAAGGATCACCATGTGCGGCCCGCGCCGGTCGGCGATTCTTCCGGCGACGGGAGCCGCGAGGATCCCCACGGCGCCGACAATTCCGAACAGTCCCGCGACTTCGGAACCCAACCCGAACTTCGGTTCCTGCAGGCGCAGCGCCAGGATCGTCCAGAAGGCAGTGAAAGCACCGAACAACAGAGCTTGCGTGATCGCGGCCGTGCGCAGTTCGCGAAATTCACGCCAGATATGGATCAGTGATCCTATGAGACCGAAGTAGGTGCTGCGGCCCTCGGGAACGCTGCGAGGCAGGGTGAGCGCCATCAGGCCGCCGGCACCGAGGGCAAGCGGCACGCCAAGCCAGAACATCGCCCGCCAGCCATCATGCGCAGCGACGACACCAGAAAGGGTCCGGCTGAGCAGGATGCCGCAGAGCACCCCGGACATGACGGTGCCGACTACAGCCCCGCGTCGTTCAGGCGGCGCCAGATGTGCTGCGAGTGGAACGATCTGCTGAGCGACGGTCGAGGCAACGCCAAGCACGAACGATGCAAACAGTAGCAGTGCACCCGACGGCGCGAGCGCGGCACCGATCAAGGCGATGGCGAGGATAACGAACTGAGAGAGTATCAGGCGCTTCCGCTCGATAATATCGCCAAGCGGAACGAGTGCAAACAGGCCGATGGCGTAGCCGAACTGGGTGGCGGTGGGCACCAGTCCGGTGAGGCCGCCGGGAAGGTCGTGCTCCAGAATGCCGAGCATTGGCTGGTTATAGTAGATGTTCGCCACGGCAAGTCCGGAGGACACCGCCATGGCGAAAGTCAGGCTTGTGCCGATCCGCGACGGCGTGTTCGCGTCTGCTGGAAGCACGGATGGGTTGCTCATGATCGACCTCGACGACAATGCCCGGCTACTGAACCCGAATGGCGATCCGCAGGGTGGGCTGTGATTACGAGGCGAATATGGAACCCTATCCTGATTTGCTGTAGACCCTCAATTTGTTAGGTCTGTGTAACGGAATCCGTGATAATGAATTTTGATGACCTTGAGGTCTTCGTGGAGGCAGTTCGGGTGGGAAGTCTGGCCGGTGCTGCACGTCGTCTGGGCTTGAGTGCCATGGCCGCGTCCCGTAGTCTGAGTAATCTCGAGACGGAGCTTGGAGCCAGGCTGATCCATCGGACGACGCGCTCCCTGTCGCCGACCGGTGACGGTGAGATTCTGCTCCCACATGCCAGAGCCTTGCTCGAAGGCCGTGCGAACGCTTTGACGGACTTGCGGCCGGACGGCAGAGGGTTGACCGGGCATCTCCGCATTACGGCGTCGGCAGCTTTCGGGCGCAAGATCGTTGCACCGATGCTGCCGTCCTTCATGTTGGAGCACCCGGCGCTTCAGGTCGATCTGCTGACGACGGACGATCAGGTCGACATCGTGGGGCAAGGCATCGATGTCGCCATCCGCATTGCCCCGCTCAAGGACAATCGGCTTGTGGCAAAGCGACTGGCCGACAATCCCAGGGTCCTGTGCGCATCATCGGCCTATCTGGAAGCCCATGGCCGCCCGCGAACGCTTGCGGATCTTGCCGCACGCGAATGCCTGCTTGCCACGGGAGGGTCTCACTGGGCGTTCGTTCGTGAGGGGAAGGTGGTGAAGCAGAAACTTTCGGGTCGCTTTTCTGCGAGTTCAATCGAGGCGGTCTATCAGGCCTGCCGAGGCGGCCTTGGCATTTCCAATCTGTCGAGATGGTACGTCCATTCTGCTCTCGCACGACGCGAAATCGAACAGATCATTCTGGAAGATGCCGAGCCCGAGGCCTTGGGAATCTGGGCCGTCTATCCAAGCTCCCATATGGTACCGCCCAAGGTTCGGCTGTTCGTAAGTGCGCTTGGCAAGGCGTTCGCAACTTCTGATTTGGCCACTCATGCCTGAGACACGCGCACCGAATGATCCGCCAGGCACCAGATTCCAGCCCGCGTGGATTCCCGCCAACATCCAGATACGGCCTATTCCTGCAAGGTAACAGGCTCGAGCCCTGCCGCCGGCCCACATTGCAGCTATCTCCCGACGGCAGAGCTTCTGAATCAGAAGGAAAGCTTCCGCTTACAGATCACATCAGTGAAGGCTCTGCCTTGCTGCCTCCCGCAAGGCAGAAAAGAGGCGATCGGTAACCTGAGAGCGGTGCAGATCTTGCTGGGCCACTCCAGCATCGAGAACACCGTGGGTTACCTCGGCGTAGATAACGACGATGCTCTCACTTTATCGGCGCGTACCGAAATTTGAGCCGGGTACCGGCTCCGCGATTATCTCAAGGCGCCGGCGTGCTGACATTGACGATCGACAGGTAACGGTAATGCCTACATATTCGGATAGTTCGGTCCGCCGCCGCCTTCCGGCGTGACCCATTCGATGTTCTGGGTCGGGTCCTTGATGTCGCAGGTCTTGCAGTGGACGCAGTTCTGCGCGTTGATCTGGAGCTTTATGCCCGAACCGTCCGGATCGACGAACTCGTAGACCCCCGCCGGGCAATAGCGCGCCTCGGGTCCGGCATAGAGCGGCAGGTTGATCGCGGTCGGCACCGCGGGATCCTTCAGACGCAGGTGA
>PJTO01000169.1_pt1 | contig 69260 bp, 67 predicted proteins | sample 1512101 | NCBI WGS metagenome assembly PJTO01 (sample SAMN08177690, study PRJNA422409) | Soil metagenome, whole genome shotgun sequencing project.
CTTCCGCGCCTGAGACGCGGAAGGGTGCTCGAAGGGGCAGGCGTGCTGCCCGGAGAGTGCGAGTGCAGGCTCGCTGGTTTCGAGATGCGGGAACATCCGAGACCCCCTTCCGTAAAGGGGGAATTGGGCGGCGTGAAGTGCCGCCGATCACTTACTCAGCAGTAGCGGAATCCGCGGCGTCTTCGACCGGCGCTTCCGGTTCTGGGGTGGGCACGGTGATGACGCCGAGGCCGATCTTGTGGGCGACGCCGAGCGCAACTTCATCCACGCGCGCTTTAGTCGCGGCCTTATCGTAGCTGCCATCAGCCTTGAGCGCCGCGTTCACCGTGCGCTCGTGCTTGATATCGCCGCTGGTGAAGGTCACCGGGACGTTGCGCAGGGTGCTGTCATAAGCACCAATCTTGATCTTCAGGTCAGACATTCAGGTTCCTTTCGGCGGGAGCTACTGGCCATACGACGGCGGCCAGATCGGTTGTGGTTTCGGGAAGATCGCGAAGCGCCTGGCGGTAGACGCACCAGGCGCCGCGCTGATCCGCGGTCAGCGGAACGTCTGCCATCTGCGAAAAGTCCGAGGCCCGCAGGCGCTTGTCCCGCTCCATCCGGATCAGCGCGAGCATCTCATCCGAAGGCGGCATCGGAGGTTCGACGACAATCGGACCGCCATCGGGTCCGGCGGCGATGCAGCGGCCTGCCTCCTGCGCGGCGAGAAGCGCGCGGTGCAGATCAGGGTCGATCGACAGCGCGTCGGCCGGGAAGGCACCGTGAAGCTCGCTGTCGTAGAAGGCGACAGCCGAGGGGCTGAAATAGATCATGGTCAGACGGGTCCTACGGCATAGTAGCGGCAGCCGATGCTGGCGATGCTGCAGCGTGCGGGGAATGACGATCCGGTGATGCCGTTGCTCGACCAGGTCGAGACATCGCTGGCCGTGGTCACGACCGCCATGGTCACCAGCGTGAACGGCTCCTCCGAGAAGGCGATCGGGAAGGTGACGGCAATTGCCTGTCCGGCAGTGGCGGGAGACGTCCAGCGCCCCCATTGCAGGACCAGGCCGTTCGACAGCCGCATGTAGCCGCTGGCCGACTTACTCTCGGCGATGATGCGCAGATAGTCGGAGCCTTGGAGGCCATCGAGCGTGTCGGCGTCGAGGCCGGAGCCTGATCCGTCATTGCCCGCGTCCCAGACGAGATTGCCCTGGCGCGTGAGCGGCATCCCGATGTTGAACGGCCCGGTCTGGCTGTTGACGCTCCATACCACGGCGTCACCGCTCCCGGCATTGCGATAGAGGACAATGTTGCCGTCAGCCTGAGCCGCAAGGCGCGAAATGACCGCCGCGGTTGAATTGAGCGTGAGGGAGGCGTTGCCGGAATAATTGATATTGACCGGCCCCCAAACGTCGCCACCCCCAGTACTGAAAGGCGTGTAACCAAGGCGGGCCGGGATGTTGGTGTAGTAGCTGCCCTGTTGACCATCGAGCAGATCAGCGTCCAGTCCAGAGCCGCTGCCATCGTTGCCCGCGTGCCATAGATCATGCGCCGCCGCGCCCATCGACCACCCGCCGACTTTCCAACGATTGTCGGTGTCGATGCCGAGGAAGGCCGCGAAGGAATTCGGACGCTCGAACGACATCAGCGCGGCCCCGCCCTCGATCGCCGTGACATGCAGGGCGGTGGTGGTGCTGGGGCGGGATGCCAGCGGGCTGGCATCGGTGTTGCGATAGCGGATCGTGGCCGTCAGCGTGTCGCCTGCCCGGTTGATCGGGCTGTAGCCGAGGCGCGAGGGGATATCGGTGTAGAAGCTGCCTTGCTGCCCATCGAGCAGATCGGCGTCCAGTCCGGAGCCACTGCCGTCATTGCCAGCATGCCAGACGACTTGTCCGTTCACCGTAATCCCGGATCGCGCCCAGAGGTAACCGTCAGGGCCGCAGTAGGTCTGCACGGCTCCGCCGATATAGAGGCTCAGTGTGTTCGACGCGCGACTGAACTGGAAATAGTCATACCCATCGAAGTTGATGATCGGATTGCCGTTCAGCAGATCGATGTAGCAATTGTCATCCCGCCTGATCGAGCCGGTGAAAGTGTCTCCGGCGCGGTTCGCAGGGGTGAAGCCGAGGCGCGCGGGGATATTGGCGTAATAGGCGCCTTCCTGACCGTCGAGCAGGTCGGCATCCATCCCCGAGCCAGCACCGTCATTCGCCGCGTTCCAGACGAGACTGGAGTTGAACAGCATGGACGTGTCGGAAATCACGAGGCGGGCCGCGCCGCCCACCATGAAGGTGTGGCTGACGATCGCGCCGTTCAAGGTACGGAAGCCGTAGCCCAAGCGCCCCGGCTCGCTGGCGATCCCCACGGCGCCAAGCCAATGATTCCCGTTGGCGTCCGCGCCGAAATAGCTGCGCCCGTTCGTATTGGTGAAACTGGGGACGGTGACAGGGCCGGTGAACGTCTCTCCGGCCTTGTTCGCGGGGGTGTAGCCGAGCCGCGCCGGGATGTTCACGAAGTAGCTGCTGTCCTGCCCGTCGAGCAGGTCAGCATCGAGACCAGATCCAGAGCCGTCGTTGCCCGAGTGCCACAGCTCGTAAGCCACCGCGCCCATCGACCACCCGCCGACCTTCCAGCGATTATCCGTATCGACGCCAAGGTAGGCGGCGAAGGCGTTCGGACGTTCGAACGACATGATCGCAGGACCGGTGCCATTCCCGATTGCGTGAAGCGCTGCGAGCGAGTTGGGGCGGGCCGCGATCGAGGAGCTGTCGTTGGTTCGGAAGCTGATCGTGGCGGTAACTGTGTCGCCCGCGCGATTGATCGGGGTGTACCCAAGCCGCGCGGGGATGTTCGAATAGTAGCTGCCGTCCTGGCCGTCGAGTAGATCGGCGTCCAGGCCAGATCCGGCGCCGTCGTTTCCAGGATGCCAGATTGCGCTGTTGGCGGGACCGAACCGCGCGTCTAGGCGGGTGGACAGGGCATCAGCGAAGGCACGCGGAGTTACGGCGCGCTGGGTATCAGTCCCGGTGTTTGTCTCGGTGCTGGTGGCAAGTTCCACCACGCCCTTCACCTCGGTAGTGGCGGGCGGGTTCAGGAAGTTGGTATCGCCGAAGGTCAGCTGGTTGGCATCGACGTCTGCGAACTGCAGGTCGATCGCCAGAAGCATCATCGCCTGCGCGGACTTTTCCAGTATGACGCTGGCCTGCCCGTAAACCGCAAAAAGCGTGCCGTCTGCGAGATAGAGCGCGAAGCTGCGCACCGTGAACACATCGGTGCTTTCGTCCCGCACGATCAGATGAATGATGTCGTCGGCAACGACATCACCCGCGATCGTCGAGATGCGCTTGGTTTCGCCAGGCAGCACCGTAACAGTTTTGCTGGGCGTGACTGCGGTGGGCGAGATACCTACGGCGGCGATGGTGACAGCCGCCGTTCCCGTATGGCTGGAATTGGGGAGGGCTGCGCGGCCAGCGTCAGTAACGATTGCAGTGAAAGCCATGGGTGATCCTGTCAGGCGGCGGGAGCCGCGCAGTCGACGCGGGCGAAGATGGTGGGACGCACGACAGCGACCAAGCCGACCGATGCCTGTGCGTTGAGGCCCTGGGTGAAGGTGAAGTGGCTGCGCACCGGCTTGGCGCGGCTGACTTCGGCAATGACCTGATCGACAAAGGCCGCGGTTGCGGGAACGCCTTGACGATCGAGGTTGAGGACCAAGTTGAAGGTGTGCGGATCTCCTGGGGGCACCATTTGCCACCATTCGCGAATCGCGACGGATCCACCAAAACTCTGGATCACGGCGCGCACCGACGCAGCGGTGCCTTTCTGCCGGGCAATGGGGATAGCCTGCCGGACGCGCTCGCGCTTGATCGCCTCGAGCCAGTCCGATGACCAGTTGTCGAGCGAGCGGCCCCACGCCTCCCAAGGCAGCAGGTTGATCGGGCAAGTATCGGCGGAGCGGACATCCCGAATCGGCACCGGGATATCGAGCAATCTGCCCGCAACCTGCTCCAGCGCGCGTTCCAACTCCCCCATGCGCGGCATGATGACCGGATAGGTCATTCGTCCACGCCCTCGTAGGTCAAGGAGATGCCGGTACAGAAAGGCGCCTGTGTGCGCGAAACGACGATGTCGGCGGCGGGCGCTGTGAGGATGACGTTTTGGACCCCTTCGACGTGGATGGCGCGAAACAGGGCCGAACGGGTGACGTCGCGGCCCATACGATGGCTTTCGGCCACGTAAGCGTCCAGGCTTGCCCGGGCGGCATCCATGACCACGCTGCCGTCTGGGCCGCTGAAGGTCTTTATCGACGCTACGACGTTGTAATTGACGATTCCGGCGGACTGGACGGTGACATAGTCCGTCAGCGGGCGGCGGGTTTCGTCCGAGACGTAGGCGGCCACGGTGTCCAGCAACGTCTGCGGGGCGGCACCGGTGTCGGTGCGGGACAGCACCGAGACTAGGACGGCGCCCGGTGAAGGACTGGTGGCGCTGGCATCGAGCACATCGCCATCGGCGGATAGCGCGTGAAATACGTAGGCGCCTTCGGGACCGGCAACCGAGTAGCCTTCGGGCGCGAGCACCATACGACGGCGGAAATCGGTATCGCTTTCCATGACGGCGGGAATGCCTAGGACCGTGTCGGCGGGCGTAATGGTCAGGCGGGCGATGCCGAATGCGGCGGCGATGTGGTCCAAGTCATTGCCCACGGCGTAGGCAGGCATGACGGCGCGGGCGGCATCGTTGATGCGCTGACGCAGGATCTGGGCTTGGGTAACGAATGCCTGGAGAAGCTTGGCGATGGGATCGCTGTCGCGGGCCTCGTACTCGGGCAGCAGAGTCTTCAGATAGGCGAGTGCATCAGCATACAGCGTCTCGAAATCGAGATCTTCAATGATATCCGGCGCGGCAAGGCGGGAGAGATCGACAGCGGTAAAGGTAGCATCGGCCATGGCGCCCATGTCGCGGCAGGTGCATGGGCCGCGCTACAGCCTGCATTTGGCTGGGCGCCTGACCAAATGGAAGATGACTGAAGAGGGGCAGTTAATCCGAAATGCGCCCCTTGCCGCCATCCGACGGCGCATCCCGGTTTCCGAGAAGCAGACATTCGTTAAGATTTGCACCGTCGTTCTTAACGAGAAAAAGCTGCCGGTCTGCCGTAGAACGGGGAACGTTCAATACATACCAAAACGCGAGAGACGCGTATCAGGCGACCTAGCCTCTAACGATGTCCTTCATCATGACATTGGCTTTGAGGATATGGGTCTCGATCAATGGACGGGCGTTGGAGACACGAGGCGATACGAGAAGGTTGCCGCATGTAACGCCGGGGACACGAGCGCCGTAGTAACGTCGGATCAGTTTCACGAAATTCTTCCGCGTGCCATCGTTCCTATGGGCAATGTGGTTCCTGATCCAGCGAATCTCGGTCATGAAGGCGGCGTACTTGATCAGCTCTTGGTGGCAGTTGTCGCTGGGATCTATGACGAACTTGATGTTCTCTCGGATTTCCTTGCCGTCGTTCCACGGCAAGCCGTTGCGCGGGACCGTTCGATTCAAAGTTCTCATGGTATTGACGGCGGTCGGGATATTGCGCTGCTGCACAATCAACGTCGGAGCGGCTCCGTCAATAAAGGTCGCTCCGCAGCAGAGTTTGCAGAACACGGTTTTCATTGTATTTTCGATCAGGATAGCCAAGCGCAACAGCGCCACCTCGGCGATGTACTTGCGATGCTTGGGGGTAAGCGTCGTCGTAGACACCAGCAGGCTTGTCAACCGAGCAGTTTCCGCGCGGTACTCAGCGTAGTCGTTGACCAGCGACGGCATCAGAATGCAGCGGCAAGCGCCTCGTCACGAATGGTCCTAGACTTGATGCGGTGCAGGTTGCCGCCTGTGAAACCTATGATAAGATTCGACTGTTCCTCGGTTCGGACATCCAACTCCTGATAGCCAGCGACCTGCGCGTCAATTTCGCGGATTACCTTTTCTATTTTCTCAGCCGAGGGATTTTGATCCCTTATTCTGTCGACCACCACCATCAGGCTGAAGGCCAGCTGGTATTGTTTGAAGATGGTGTCCTTAAAGGCGGTAGGTGGGATAGCAACTAGCTTCGCGAACAGGCTCTCCATCCGTTTCGCAATTTCCTCCCGTTCCGGGAAGTCCACGTCGCGATTCCTATAGAACTTGTCGATGGTCTTCGCATTGAAATCACTTAAGCCGTTGATCATGTTGATGACCAAGTCTGAGACGAACTGGATTTCCTGCATGCGTGAGATTTCGGCCGCAGTAAAGATGTCCGTCGCGCGCCAGAACGGCAGCCGCTCGACCGCTTGGGTTAGCGAGAACTGTTTGAATTCGCCACTGTAGAGGGCGTTTCGCTTTTCCTGCGGATTGAGCGTCTTGGATATGGAGTTGATACGACCGAAAATCTCGATCACGTCCTGATCCTCGGCGCCGATTAGGTAGCCGACGGAGAGCTTGGTAGCCACGAAGTTCTCCCGTTGCGCCTTGCTCAGCTCAGAGAACTTTACCTTATTCTTGTGCTCGGGGTGCCTAGCGGCAAAGGCATCCTCTCGATAGGACAGTATAGTGCGAATGCGTTGCTGACCATCGACAACTTCTTTGATGCTCTTTTCAGCATCGACATCGATCTGATGGCGCACGTAAAGGCTGGGTACTGGCTTTTGCTCGAATATCGTGTTGATCAGGTAGGCCTTTTGGGGCTCCGACCAGACCGACCGGCGCTGATACCAAGGGCTAATATTCAAGCTCTTGTCGCGATAAAAGTTCAAGAGATCTTGAATGATCAGTGATTCGTAATCGACGCGATCCATAACTGCCCCATTTTCCTTCTTCCCTATATAGATGAGTGATGGTGCCACGTCACCTGGTCTCACAAGACCGCCGTCGAACTTCCCGCACCTCGAGTGCGAACCAATCCGCAGCAAAAGAAGGTCTGCTTCACGGCGTTCGAGAGCGTCTGTGGAGCGACCGGTGGCAATTTCCGATAATGATCACGTCGCCTTGCTCAATAAGGAACGGCAGCTATCGCCTCTTACCCGATGGTAAGCCGACATTCCGCTACCGGCCCGTGGCTGCCGGGGAATAGCTTGTCGAACGTCCGCCATGGGACGTTTTCTGCCATTTCTCCGGCGGGTACCAAGCGTGTGATGTCGACTACTAAATTGCGATGTGGGCATAGAGCACATCAAGCATCCGCTCGCGATCGGCGGCGGTGTCGCCTAGCAGTTCGCGCTTCGGGTACGGCACGGGCTTCGCACCCAGCGCAGGCCGGTCACGCAGGCCATGCTGGTGCACTTCGGCGATGTCCGAGATTTTGCCAGAGAAGCCGACCCAGAGGCTTTGTTCGTCGGTACCCGTCTTCAGGTAGCGAGATGACGCGAGGCGGCGGAACATGGCGCGGCGAAGTCCGCCGCCCCTGCGGCGCAAGGTCCCGGCGCTGGCGTTGCGGTGCTCGGCAGGCACCGGCAGGTGCTTGATGATCTTGTCGAACTCGAAAGACCGGATGGCGCCCGCCTCGATGTCGAAGCCGGTCATCATCCGGCCTGCCCCCCAAGTGAAGCTTTTCATGATTACGCGGCGCGGTTCCCCGCTGCCGTGCGCGGGATAGAGGAAGCACGTGGCTCCGCGCCCGGTGATCGGCGCTGCCTTCTTTTTGCGGGCCTCGAAAGCGGACCCGTCCGGCTGTTTCTGCGCCGTGATTCGTTCGCGCTGGCTGATCGCCAGAGCGCGGGCCATCTGTCGCATGAGGGTGCGGCGCTCGCCGGTGGAGAGGCTGCGTAGAATGGCGCCTGCGATCCGCTCGATTTCTGCCAGATCGTCGGTCATGCCAGCGGCGGCACTGTCGGGGTGAGGACGGCATCGGGTTCCTGCGTCTCCACCATGAGTTCGGTGTTGCCGAAGCCCTGCAGGAAGGACGCTGTCACGCCTGTGAACATATCCGGGAAGGTTGGCTCGGCAGGATGGGTGATGTCGTACCCGCTACCGTCTTCCTTCAGGATGACCAGCACGTTTTCCGTCAGTTCGATGGAGATCTCGATTATCGAGGTCTCGGTGTCGAGGATCTGCGCCTCAAAGCCGAATGGCCGACCGTCTCTGCGCTTGAGCAGCTGGGGCTGCTCTTTCTCGATCCACGCAAGGATTGGCACCATGAGGGAATCGGGATCGCCAGCGAAGCCGATCACAGAAGCCACCAGCGTGTAGGCATAGGAGAACGACAGGGTCGAAGACTTTTGCGCCTGGATCGCGCCGCCCTCAATATAGACCTGCAGACGGTCGGGGTGCTTCTTCAGGTCCGGCAGGTAGGCGGTGAGCCAGCGGCGCAGGCTATCGGCTTTTCGCATCGGTGTTCCTCAACATGATGCGGACTTCCGCTTGCAGGTCGATGAAGGCGGCGCGGATCTGTCCGGCTACGTCGTAGAGCGCGGCCAGGCTGACCTGTGCGTCCGCGCCGGTCATTTCCCCTGCGCTATTGCGCTGAGCCGGGGGTAGCTGCTGTGGCGGCGCCAGCAGATGGGCTGAGACCCGCGCCGTTCGCGATGGTTGCGGCACGGTCGAGCAGGCCGACGCCGTCAGGATCAATGCACACATTGCGATAGACCGGACGGTCGATGATCTTCTGCGTTTCATGATAGATTTCCCGGACGTTGGCCTGGCGGGTGTATTCCGCGGACTGGCGCTGCTCGGCATGGGCATCGATCTCGCCCTGCAGTTCATCGCGCACCTTGTCGGCAGCGGCGTTGGCGCGGGCCTGCGCGGCCTGCTCCTGGGCAGCGCCGACGCTGGTGCCGTAGAAAAAACCGCCGATACCGGCAGCGCTCGCGGTGAGCGCCCCGGCAAGAACGACGTGGGAGAGGCCGAGGGTCACGCCCACCGGCCCTTAATCAGCGCCGCCTGGATCTTGTCGGCGATGTCGGCGATATCGTCGGCGCGGTCGGTGCCGTTGATGATACGGCGGGCCTGCACGAACTGTTCGTGGGTTCCGGTGTCGGAGATGTAGCGGCTCAGGCTGCGGCCGGTGAACGCGCCGTCTTCCATGCCTTTGATGAGGATCCGCACCGAGAGAACGGGATCGAGGGCAAGATCGAAGTTCTTGAGCAAAGTGCCCTTGAGGCCGAGCGCCTTGTCCGCCCACTCGTAATTGCGGTCCCACGTCAGCTGGACAAGGCCGCGACCGTACTGCGGCTGACCATACTTGCCGGGGGCGGCATAAGGCCTGCCCTTGCCGAGGCCCCATTCACGCTGCGGGGTGAAGCGGGCTTCGTGCCAGGCGGTGGCGAGCGCATAGGCCAGCCATCCCACCGGCCAGGCGGCGGCGGATGCCATGATGGCGTTGACGATGTTCACCTGCTTCTGGTCGAGGCCACCGGTGATCGAGCGGAGCGAAGCGAAGAAGGCGGCAGGGTTGGCGAGCGCGCGGCGCAGGTTCACGGGCATGGGGTCAGTCCTTCTTGGGGAGGAAGCGGTCAGCGAGGCGGGCGGGGAGGCTGGCGAGCGTCTCGATCGCGGCCTTGGCCACCTTAGGCGTCGCGTCGTAAGCGAGCAGGGCGATGCCGAAGCCGATCGACTGCGCTACGAGGCCATCCCATCCGGTGAGGAAGACGATCGCCTGCGTGGCGTAGTAGCTGACCGTCGAACCAACCGCCCACTGGACGAAGCGCTGGCGGTAAGAGAGGCCCGGCTTCCATGCCTGGGCGACGGCAGAGCCGATAAGCGAGGGCGACAGCGAGCCGAGGAAATCGACTGCGGTTTCGAGAATTGGGCGCAGTTCCATGGGTCAGCTCCAAAGCTGGGTGAGCGGCAGCGTCCGCGTCGAAGTGGCGTCCGTGCTTGCGGGGACGATGACGACGGTGCCGAGGGGGAGGATGGGTTCGAGTTCGGCCAAGCCGGGGTTTGCATCGCGCACGCGTGTCAGTTCGCTGGGGCCGAGGCTGGCATCGCGCCAGAGCAGCTGGTCCAGCATATCACCCTGAAGGGCGACCAGGCGCCGCGCGGCGGGCATCAGATCAGATCCACGGTGGTGCGGCCCCGCCCGACGAGATCGCGCACGGCATGCTGGGCATCGCGGCGAAGCTCCGTGATCGAAGGCGTGAGTTCCTCGGTGACAGTGCTGCCCGCCGCCGTCGTGTCGAAATCCCGGTGCCGCTCGATCAGTTCGGCCTTGGCGTAGAGCGCGACGGCGCGCTGATACATGATCAGCAGCTCGCTTTGGCCGTCCAGTTCGTCCGCCGGGACGTCGACCAGGCGCGCATGCCCAGCGGCGATCTGGCGGACCTTATAGGCGCGAAGGTCCGCCTTCATCGTCAGCAGGGCGCCGAGGATCGCGGCGCGCAGGCGCGGCGCGGTAATGCTGGACGGCACCCGGGCAACATCGCGCACATTGGCGGGATCGACGTCTGGGAAGAAGCCGTCGTTCGGGATGACGGTGTCCGGCGCGGCAGGCTGCTCGATGTCTGCTGTGGGCGGGATTGCGACGAAGGTCATGGGGAAGGCAGCAAGCTGGTTTCAACGAAGTCGATGATCGTATCGCCGTCGAAGATTACGGCGATCGGTCCCCAACCGGAGCGCGGGCCTTCTTCGATTATGCCGAGGAAGCCGTTTAGCACGCCAATAAAGCTGGAGACGTACTCGCCCCTGTCGCGGCCGACCTGCACCGCCGGGTGCGTCGACATAGCGTAGTTGCAAGGGAACCGCGCTTTGACGAGGTTCGATATGAACCATGGATCCATGGCGAGCAGGCTCTTGAGAAATGCGATTACGTCGCGCGTTTCGGGTCGCGTGCTCATTCTCTGTCCTTTCGGCCACCGGCTAACAGGGGTGGGGATCGGGTCAGCTGGCGGCCCTATGGCTCGAAAGCCTCCCGCAGCGCGCGATCCGCCCCTGAGCGCCGGGGGCGAGCTTGTTACGCGGCAGTTTTGCCGCCGGTGTCTGAGGTCGGCGCGGCGGCGGCGCTGACAGCAGCCAACAGCCTTTCCGCACGCTTGACGCGGTCTTTCACGCCCACGCGGTCGTTCAAGCGCTGCGCGTCGCGCAGCGTGGCGAGCGTGGCTTCGAGATCGGCGCGGCTTTCTTCGGCGGGAAGCTCCTCGGCGGCGCGCAGCTGCTCGACGCCAATGGCCTTCAGGAGCTTGGCCCGGACTTCGTCGTGAAGATCGAGGTCGCCGGTCAGTTCGTCCACGCGATCCAGCACTGAAAGCGGGAAGGCATTTCCTGCGTTCTGCCGTTTGAGCGCGGCATCAGCGATTTCCTCGACGACGATCGTCGCCGCGTCGCGCTGGTAGCGCGAGGGCATCGCGACGTTGTGCCGGAAGATGAACGGCACGAGATCGAGCGCCTGGTCGAATTCGCCGATGTCTATGAACCAGACCATGCAGGTCGGCAGGACTTCGGACGCAGTGCCTTCACCGGCGCCAGCGTCGGCGGCGAGCAGGCCTTCGATCCATGCCGCGTATTCGGGGAGCATTTCCCGTTTCGCTTCGATCTTCCGGTCGATCGAGCGGATTTCCTTGAGGCGGCGCAGGTCATGGGTGAAGCGCAGCGCGATCTCGGCGGCTATGCGATTTTCCGCCGGAACGACGCCTGCGGGCGCAGTAATGATGGCGGTTGCCGCCGCCCGCTCGCGATAGATCATCGCGGGCGTGCGGTCGGCGGGCGCGGGAGAGGGGTGCCCGCCCTTATCGGAGGAAACAACCTGCGTCGGGTCAACGGCGGCGGCAGCAAGGGCGGCCATGCGCTCCCGATGGAGACGTGCGGGTGTCATGATGTCGTTCCTGCTCGATGAGGGCGGGCAATGGCCGAAGGCTTACGCCTTCGGACCAATCTTGATGTTTTCGAGGAGGGCGCACTTGCCGTATTCCTCGACCATGAAGGCGTCGTTGATGCTCTCGAAGTTATCGATCTGATCGAGCGCCGGATTATCCTGGATGGCGCGGCGCGCAGTGCCGATCTGCCAGTAGTAGGAGAGGTTCTTGAAGCTGGTGACGAGAATGCTGCCAGCGGGGAAGAAGGGCACCTGCACCGTCGGCTTGCCGCCCAGCTGCCGGCTCGACATCAGCACGTCGCGCGCGACCTGCTCGGTGGCGGTGTTGCCCGCTTCCTCGACGATCTTGAAATACTTGTCGTGGACAAGGTCGCCGCCGACCATGACGACAAGGTCAGTCGAGGTGCGAAAGCGTTCGTGGATCAGCGTCTGGATGGCATCGAACACCAGCGCGTCGAGGTTCGTGTAGTCGGCCGAGCCACTGTCCGAGACGTAGATGTTGGCGTTGTCTAGGGCGCCGTGCGCCATGACGCGGCTCGATGCATACTGACGGATCTTGTGGAGCCAACCGTAGTTGACGTCCTGCAACAGCGGGAACTGCTCGCGATCGGTCTCGACGGCGGCATCGACGCCGTTGAAGCCGATGCACATGATGTCCTCGGCCTTCTGGGCGAGCACGGCATCGCGGCACAGCTGCTGGAACTCGGGCATGTGCGCCCAGGCATCGAGCGTTTCGTAAGGCCAGGCGTAGTCGAAGTCGGTCTTCTTGCAGAGGTACTGGTCGATCTGGTCGGAGCCGGTGACGTCCTGCGGAGAACGGCGGTTTCCCGCAGCGCGATTGGTGCGACCTGCCAGCGAGCGCTTCACGCCGACGCTGACGCGGCCGCCCTGCTGGTTGACCACGGGCATGACGTTGATGCGCGACATGAAGTCGCTGATGGTGCGCAGCTTGGCCTGCAGCTTCTGCTCGATGGGGGGCGAGACGTTGAACTTGTCGAGCTTGCCGGGGGTGGCGGTGAATTCCTGCGGCAGGCCGTTGAGCTTCGCGACCTGCGCGACGAAAGCATTGAGCAGCAGGCGGGTGGAAGTCTGCATGGGAAAGATACTCCGGTGGGTGGCGGGGGCTGGCGGTGCTGATCAGCAGTCGGTGAGGAACTGGGCGTTGCCGCTGCCGCCAGTCGCCGGGGAGCGCGTGAAGTTGCCCGGCTCTTCGGTGGTTTCGAGGGTGGACTTGAGGTCGGCGAAGTCCGCCTTAAGGGCGGCGATCGCGTCATTGGCGGGCTTTACCGCCAGCGCGACCTGTTCACCGAGCGCGGTGCTGAAGGCGGCAACGTCGAATCCGTTGTCGTTCGCCGGTTTGGGTTTGGCCTCTTCCTTCGGCTTTTCGGGTTCGGTGCGGCTGAACATGGTGGCGAGGCTGGCGAAGCCCGCCTTGATCGCGTCGGCCACGCCAGCGCCGTCCGTGGGGGTGCCTTCCATCACGATGTCGGCTTCGATGGCAGCCGTGAAGAAGTTGTTCGGGTTCTGCTTGCGTGCATCGAACATCGGTTTCAGTGCCGAGAACGACAGAGCTTCGGTGCCCAGCGAAGCGGGATTGTCGGTGACGGCAAGCCCGACCAGGCCAGCTTTGCCGGTTCCGCCGAAGTCTTCGGCTACCTCGATCGAAGTGTACTTCTTCTGTTTGCGCTTGTTGATCGCGAGCAGCTGTTCGTTCGGCTCGATCTGTGCGTACAGGGCAAGGCGGGGCACGGAAGCACCGTCGATGACGATTTGATCGGTCTGCTGCTTCACAGCCGTAACACTGCCGTAGCTGTTGAAGGGCGGCTCCGGGCTAAAGCCCCTGATGTGCTCGCAGTTGATGCCGACCGGATAGGTCTCAGTGTTGAAGGTCGCGACGATGTCTTTGATCCAAGACTCTTCGATCTTACGCCCATCACTGGCGGTGAAGCCTGCGACGGCAATGCGGAAAAACTTGCTCTTGGCCATGGTCGGTTCCGGTTCCTGTGATGCTCGGCGCCGGGGCGCTGCGGTGTCGGATCCCAGAAAGCGGCGGAAAGCCCTGTCTCTCAAGGCCATCCATTTGGCTGGGCGCCTAACCAAATGGACGGCGGTGATTGGCGGAGGAAACGCGCGGCATGGTCGCGGCCATGAGCACGAATGCGACCCTTCCCGACCCACTGGCTTCCGCATGGAAGTTCGATCCGCGTCGCCATGCCCGCAGCCTGTACTGGCGAGGGTGGGGCGTGACGCAGATCGCCGACGAATTCGCCCTGCACGGCGTGACGAACGATCAGGGCAAGGCCATCCCGCGCCCGACGATTGAATCGTGGCGCCAGCGCGACAAGTGGGACGAGGCGCCGTCGATCAAGAAGATGGAGGACGCGACCGAGATCCGCCTGCTGACCTTGATCGCAAAGGAAAAGAAAACAGGCGGCGATTATGTTGAGATCGACGCCCTGCGAAAAGTGGTCGAAAGCGCGGCGCGGGTGCGGCGCTATGAAGCGCCGGGAGGCCATAGCGGTGACCTCAACGAGAAGGTCGGCAATCGCAACGGCGGGCCGCGCAAGGCGCCGAAGAAGAACCATTTCACCGAAGAGCAGGCCGAGGAACTCAAGCGCATCTTCCTCGACGGGTGCTTCGACTATCAGCTGCGCTGGTGGAAGGAGAAGGATCAGCGCACCCGCATGATCCTGAAGTCGCGCCAGATCGGCGCCACCTACTTCTTCGCCTTCGAAGCCCTGATGGATGCGATCGAGACCGGGCGTAATCAGATCTTCCTGTCAGCCTCGAAAGCGCAGGCCCATCAGTTCCGCTCCTACATCGTCAGCTTCGCCAAGCTGGTGGGCGTGTCGCTGGCAGGCGACCCGATGGTCATCACCTCGGATCTGCGCCCGCCAGAGGAGGCGGGGGCAGAACTGCACTTCCTTGGCACCAACTTTCGCACCGCGCAGGGCCGCAGCGGCAACTTCTACTTCGACGAGTTCTTCTGGGTCCACTCGTTCGAGGAATTGAACAAGGTCGCCTCGGGCATGGCGACGCACAAGAAGTGGCGCAAAACCTACTTCTCGACACCATCGACCATCGCCCATCCGGCCTATCCGTACTGGACCGGCGAGCGCCGGAACAAGCGCCGGAAGAAAGCCGACCGGATCGAGATTGACGTCAGCCACCAGGCGCTTGCCGCTGGCAGCGTCGGCCCGGATCGGGTGTGGCGGCACATCGTCAACATCCGCGATGCGGATCTCGCGGGCTGCGACCTGTTCGACATCGAAGAGCTTGAGGACGAGTACGCGGCCGACGAGTTCGCGAACCTCTACATGTGCGAGTTCGTCGACGACAGCCTGTCCGCCTTCAAGTTCAACGACCTGATCGCCTGCGGCTGCGACAGCCTGGTCGAGTGGGAGGACTTCAACCCGGAGGCCGCGCGGCCCTATGGCAATCGCGCGGTCTGGGCGGGCTATGATCCCCAGTCGAGCGAGACCGGCGACAATGCCGCGCTTGTGATCGCTGCGCCGCCCCTGTCGGAGGGTGGGACGTTCCGGATCCTCGAACGCCATCCGCTGCGTGGTCAGGACTTCGAAGAGCAGGCCGCTTTCATCAAGGCCATGCTGAGCCGCTACAACTGCACATATCTGGGCGTGGACGCGACCGGCGTTGGCGCCGGTGTCTATCAGCTGCTGGCCAAGCCCGGCGCGCTGCCCGGCTGTTCTGTCGCCAAGATCGAATACTCGCTGGAAGTGAAGGCGGGCATGATCATGAAGGCGCAGAACGTGATCCGGCGCGGGCGACTGGCGTTCGAGAGCGGCTACCTCGACATCGTCTCGGCCTTCGTATCGATCAAGAAAACGCTGACCACCAGCGGGCGCAACGTGACCTTCAAGGCCGGGCGCGGCGGTGACGACGGCCATGCCGACATCGCGTGGGCAACCATGCACATCCTCATGAACGAGCCGCTCGATGGCAAGGAAAAGCCCAAGGGCACGATGGAGATTATCGAATGAGCAAGCGTAACCGTGCCCGCCACATGAGCCGACAGGAATCGGCGGAGGCATCGCGCGGCGCGATCGTCTCCGCCAACGACAACCGCGGCGCAGTGCAGGCTTTTACCTTCGGGGATCCCGAGCCGGTGCTCAGCCGGGCGACGATGCTCGACATGCTGGAATGCTATCACAACCAGCGCTGGTACGAGCCGCCGATCTCCCTGCATGGCCTCGCCCGAGCGTTCCGCGCGTCGCCGCACCATTCCAGCGCAATCATCCTGAAGCGCAATATGCTGGCCGCCAGCCTTGAGCCGACGCAGTGGCTCAGTCGCGCGGCGTTCAAGGGCATGGCGCAGGACTATCTGGTGATGGGCAACGCCTACGCGCAGGAGGTCCGCAACCGCCTGGGCGGCCTGCTGCGCCTCGACCACGCGCTTGCGAAGTACACCCGGCGCGGCGTCGAGCCGGGGCACTTCTGGTGGGTGCCGGGGCATCAGCCCGAGGTCGAGTTTGCGCCCGGCACTGTCCACCAGCTGATCGCGCCGGACGTCAATCAGGAGATCTATGGCCTGCCCGAGTACCTGTCGGCCTTGCAGTCGGCGTTGCTCAACGAGAACGCGACCCTGTTCCGTCGCCGCTATTACGAGAACGGCAGTCACGCGGGCTACATCATGTATGTGACCGGCGAGTTTGCCGATGGCGACGTGGACCAGATGCGCGAGGCGCTTAAGCGGTCGAAGGGGCCGGGGAATTTCCGTAACCTGTTCCTTCACTCGCCCGGTGGCAAAGAGAACGGCATCCAGATCAAGTCGATTGCGGAGGCGGGTGCAAAGGACGAGTTCCTCGGGATCAAGAATACGACGCGCGACGACGTGCTGGCCGCGCACCGGGTGCCGCCGCAACTGCTGGGCATCGTGCCCGCCAACGCTGGCGGCTTTGGGGACGTGACCAAGGCGACCGACGCGTTCTTCGAACTGGAGATCGAGCCGTTACAGTCGGTATTTCTGGAACTGAACGACGCCGTGGGCGCCGAGGTGGTACGCTTCAGAAAGAGAGCGGCAGCTTAAACAGACGTGGGAACGGGGTAGAAACGGCTTGCGATATCCGTCGCAGCCGTCTCTGTCATAACGTCGTGTAAGAACTTCTTTTTCGCAATTCGATATATGCAAGGAAGTAAGCTACTGCCGTATTTTTCCAGCCTAAATAGCCATTCGTCCCCAAAGTCTAAATAGACAGGGCATGTAGCATCGAGCCAAGTTTTGCGAGGACGGCTCCAGAAATATTGCTGATGACCTCGCCAGTTTTTAAGAACTTCATCTTTTAACCGCTGGTAAGAGTGAATGAGAACCAGCGAACCCGGTTGGGAATCTGCGTCGGGATTTTCCGACCTCCGCCAAAACGCACCGAAGTCCATCGGTGAGCCTCGTCGTGCCGGATACCATACAAGATCTTGTGCGAATGAAGCGCCGGGATCAGGGAGGAAATGACAGAACTCAAAGCTCCTCGCAAATGGCTTTGCATCAACAACCCAAACGAGGTTGCCGTAAAATGCTTCGCGTGAGAGGCGTTCTTCATCGGTCATCGCCGAGTGCTGAATTTCAATATAAATACCGGTCGGCGTCTTTATGTCCGATCTATGGATCTCACCATCGGGAGCCGTGTGGCTGACTTCCCGGCACTCATCGGGAAAATATGCTTTCCACTCGCGATGCCATTCGGTCTCGTTTTCCCACCACGGATCGCAATTTTTGCGACCGGCATGTGCCCAGTGATGAATTACGCGGGGACCGCACTTAGCAACCATTCCGGCGCCGCAATCCGGACAATGGCCTTTCAGCCCAGGTTGAGCCTTTGCTCTCACCCCATCAATCAGTGCAAATTCCATGGCTTAATCTCCCGCCCCCATCTAGACGAGGATGATCAGCCGCGAAAGCGATTGATCGCGCGCTTCCACTCCCGCTCGTCCGGCATGGGAAGGCTGACGGTAGGCTCTTCTCGGCAAGTCTCGAATTTGACCGGCGGGAGCTTCCGGAACTTCGTTCGCCAACATTCGCCGCAGTAGAAGCGGCCCTTCGCTTTCGTGAAGGTGGGGTCCCATCCTTTGCGCTCGAAGAGATACCATAGCGCATGGGGATCGAAGACTGCCGACCGACCGCACGCGCATGTCACCTTGATCGGGTAATGCCAGGCGGCGGCCTCGAACAGCCGGGTCGGGATCCTCAGTCCGTCAGCGTAGCGCACTGCATCAGCCGCGAGCCGACTGCTTCGCGAGCACGGCGGCGCAGGCGAGGGCGCCGGTCATGTAAGGTCCGTCGTCCTGCTCGCCTGACCGTATCTGCCGCAAAAACTCCCGATTATCGAGACCGCGCGTCTCCAGAGCTGTCGCCACCGCGTGGCGGATTTCCTTTATCTGTTTCATCTTCTGATCCTCCGGGGTGCTTTGCACACATCGACTCGTGGTGTGAACATATAGAGAACATGCTAGGATCGCGCTACCGATTCGACAGCGAGGATTGCCATGGAACAGCCGCCCACCACCCCGACGCTCGACGACTTGCGCCGCGAAGTCAGCAGGATAGCCGGAGGGGGTGGCTCGTTTCAGGACATCACCAAAGGCCCTGATTTTCGGGCTTTCGTCCCTGCAGCTTCTGATTCGCGCCTTCGCCCGACCGGGCGCACATCTTCGCCTGCTGAACGCGGGACGTTTGGCCGCTGGCTGCTTATGCAGACCGGGCGCGGTGGTCTGGTCGGCGAACTGGCGAAGTGCGCCGTGGCGGATCGCGGCTTTCCTAAGGACGGCGATCCCGAGGCGGTGAGGCAGCGGCTTCGCGTGGGTCTGGCAGAAGGCGACATGTTCGAGGCGGTCGATGAGGCCGAACTCGACTGGCTGAGCTATTGAGGCCCGGCCACCGTTCTGATCCAGCGCGGATCTATTCCGCATTGCATCCGGCCTGGCCGTCGAGGATCAACCGCTGATGCTGAAACAGGCCGAGATGATCATAGTAGCGTTGCTGATGGCGGTGGCGTTTGTGGCGCAGCTGGTGGGCTGGTTCGCTTGAACCAAGGCTCGCTCGTGCGATCAACGATCAGCGGCGCGTGGTAGACGCGGCAGAGCGCGAAGGCTTCGTCCGGATCTCCGTTCGTCCAGCGTTCCCAATGCTCGCGGGCGATGATCGTCGGCATGCGGTCATGCACGTCAGCCATCTGCTCGCACCCATCCACCATGACCATGGAGTAAGCGTCGCCCCACTCGGCGGTTTGCCGCCAGACGCCCGCGACGGCAAACAGATCCTGATCGGGTAGCGAGTACCAGGTCCGCGTCATCGCTCCTTTCAAGCCCTCGGCCTCTGCCCAGGCGGTGACGGGGATCAGGCAGCGGCGTTTGCGGAAGCTGTCGATCCAGAAGCCGGTGTGCAGCTTGTCCTCGCGGGTGTTGTTCACCGGCTTCGGCTTGAGCGGCGCGCCGGTCTTCTTGCTCTTCAGCACCAGGGGGAAGCCCCAATTCATCGCTCGGACAGCACCGTCAGCGACGACAAGGCCAGGGTAGCCGGGGTAGACCTCGGCAGCGAAGTTCGGCGCGGCACCGGTGGTCGCTCGGAACAATCCCGCGATCGCGTCCGCAGGCGCCGTCATTCGGTAAAGATTGCACATCAGTGCATCGTGCGCCGGGCGGGGGAGACCGTCAATCGGCCCCCGCCCAGGCTGAACCATCCCGCGTAATAATAATGCGCTGCCAAGCCGGGGCACCGGGGCGGCACGCTGGCAATGGGGCCGATTTAAGCCCCGTACAGCGCGTTCGCTCGTTGGGGTGGCTCCGAGGTAAAAGCGCGTGCGCACGCCCCGCAGCGCCTGCCGGTGGGCGCCCCTCGGGGGCTGGGAGGTCGAGGCTCGGCCCGGCCTGACACCCCCTCGCAGCGCGCTTACTCCCCCGCCTCGCCCGCGCGCTTTATGTGTGGGTTTTGATGCAGTTCGGCCTATCGGCAGAAACCGGCCCAAGTCCTAGGCCGGTGGAGGACGAGTGGCGCTGCGCTGCTGATGCGAATTGATGCAGCCGCGCACCTAGTATGGCGTCAAACGGTTTGCTTCAAGGCTTTGAGAAATTGGGCGGCAGGAAAGGTCCGATTTCCGAACGGAAGACGCAGGGTTGCGGCAACAGAAAACATTCTGTCATCAATCTCCGCGACGCCCATTTTTCGGGCGGTTTCGAGCAACACAAGCGCCCGTTCACCCATGTCGCTGGCATGATCCTCATCGTGGCCCTGTGCCCGCAGTTCATCACACGCGTCAATCAAAGCGCGCTCCATCGGTCCGAAGCTGGCGATGAAATCGTAGTCGTCGCACGTGATGGCGCCAAGGCCTGGAAGACGCACCGTTGGCTGTGCAATTTTGCCTAAAAGCACTTCGTGCGCAGTTTTGAGCTCCCTCACCGTCACGATTGGAACTCCGTTCTTCAACCTTGCTTGTCTCGACATCTTAACCTCGGATTTCAGAAGGAAATCAGGCCATCCCCTGACCACATTTCCACCCAAACTGCCATGGGAAGTTTGGCACGACCCTTGCTCTTTGCCCCCTCGGATACCCGGGCGGCGCAGCCGCCCTCACGCTCCATCTCCTGAAACGTTCTGCTGAAGGCGGGATTGGGCTTTTCGGCATTGGGGCAATACAAATCTAGCGCCAGAGGTCGCCTAAGCGACCTCTGTCCTTTTGTATTTGTTCTGCAGGACAGGAATGAAGCGGGGTCGTCAGACTCTCAGAGGTAAATGAAAGAATGCCGAGGCGTTCGTTATATGCTGCCTGAGCGGCCATATCGCCGGGATGGCGGATCTTCGCCCACTGGTCGGTTGGAATATCACCCATCTGCAGCATCTCGTCCCGCACAAACGCGGCTTCGGCAATCTTTTCATCGCGGTCCTTGCGACCACGTAGGACGTCAGCAACGCCCGAGAGGGTCTTACCCAAGCGAGATGCAAGACGCTGGGTCCGGTTGGGCACCGGACCGGAGCCCAGGCGCTCTGGGTGGGAGGCCAGCGTTACGCCGCACCGCTTCAGTTTCTGCAGGATGAGGATGCGCAGTTCGGTTGGCGCGCGCGAAATCTCGAAAAAGTAGGAATTGGGAGCGGCTTGTGTCGGCTGCTTTTTGTTGCCGGTTGGCTTGCATCGACGAACCCAATCTAGCAGCCCCAATTCGCGTAGAATGTGCGCGTGACGGATCACGGTGTCGCGACGCCCCGTAGCCCGATCTGTGATCATCTCATACGTCGGATTACATTCACCGGTTGACCAGTGAGTCCAGCTCAGCACGGCCTTAAGCGTGTCGAGCAGGTTCCACCGGAGGATACGAGGAGGCTCGGGTGCTTTGGCAGTAGGGTCTGTGTTTTCCCGGTACGCTGCCATCGCCTCTGAGAATGCACGGCGCGCGTCCCCGTTGAGCTTTTCGAACCACTCCATGGCTGCTTCAACGATCATTTTGACCACGAGTCTGCCTTGGCGCTTGCTGCCGTCACCCATAGCGCGACCCACCTGCGCTCGTGCGTCATCGACGCTGTAAGTACGGCGCCAGAAGCTGACGCGGGCCTCGGTAGAGGGGACAACGCTGGAGCCGGTCAATAGATTGCCGAAAGAAACCGCGTTCATCGCGCGGCCCCCTGGGCAAGATTCAGTCGGCCAGAACGAGTTCCTTCAGGGCGGGAGTTACCGTATCCTTTGCCCGCCATGGACGATGTGCAGGCAGAAGCAGATGCGGTTCGTCCGCTCCCTTCATGAGCAGATTGGCCCAGGTCTGCGCGATTTGGCGACGGCGCGGCAGGTACATCGACCTGTTGTAGATCGGCTCGACCCCCGGCTGCGCATGCGCGAGCATTAGATCGATGATCAGCCGATCGCGTTCCTGATCGGATTCCGCGGCGCGTTCGTTCATGATGGTCGAGAACGTCGAGCGCCAACCGTGCGGGACGTGCACGCCCGCAAAACCGGCTTCCCGATAGAGCTTGCTCAACGTGCTGTCGCTGATCGGCACCTTCCACTTGCCTGGGCCGTGAAAGAGCCATTGCGGCCCGATGTTTGTACGGCAGGCCAGGCTTTCTGACAGCGCTGCCTTCACTACAGCCACTGCCTGACGCGAAAGCGGAATTATGAATTCGCGCGTGATATCGCGCTTTTCGCTGCGCGTCAGTTTCATCTTCGCCGCAGGTATGCGCCAGATCGGTGACTTGCCGTCCAGCCCCTCGAATTCCGACTTCTCGGCCAGACGCACTACGCCGGGCCTTGCTGCCGTAAGGGCCAAGAGCCGCGTTGCGAGTAGCGTTGACCAGTAGACGCCCGAACGAGCCTCCACAGTCTTCAGCAGGTCCCTCGCTACTTGTAGATCGGTGACTGCAGCGCGGCGACGCCCGTTCAGAGGCAAGAGTGCCTTCTTGATGATCGCTGCAGGGTCGGTTTCCGCGAACCCCTCCGCGATCGCGTAGACGAAGACGTCCGAGACATGGTTCCTGATTCGGTGTGCTACGTCCCGAGCGTCGCGTGCCTCGATCTTCCGAATCATGTCCAGAACCATGCGCGGAGTGATCTGCCGCATTGGTTTCGCACCAAAGGCCGGAAATGCGTCGTTCTGCAAGCGCGCCAGCACGGCGTCCGCGTAACGCGAGGTCAGAAGGTCCGTTCGGGCATTGTGCCAGATTCGCGCGATCTGCTCGAACGTGTCGATCGCTTCCAAGCGCGCCTGCGCCTTGCGCTCTTGCTTCTGCGCGGATGGGTCGATCCCATCGCGCAGCTGCTGCAGGGCTTTGTCCCGAGCGTTGCGCGCCTGCGTGATCGAGACTTCGGGATACGGCCCGATGGAGAGAAGTTTTTCTTTCCCACCGAATCGATATTTTTGCCGCCAAAGCTTCGAGCCGGACTTGCGAACGAGCAGAAACAGCCCGCGCTCGTCGAACAGCTTGCGATCCTTGTCGGTGGCCTGCGCCTTTCGGCAGGCTGCGTCCGTCAGCAAGGGGCGATACCCCCAGTACCCCACAAAGTACCCCCACGGCGGTCGCGCTTGGGTGATATGGGGTGAGACAGCATGAGACGGGATTGCCAGAAAAACCAACGCTTACGCAAGGGCGCTGCGCTTGGATGATATCGGCTGATACAGGTGCTTGGATGCCCCGCGAGGATTCGAACCTCGATAGACGGAATCAGAATCCGTAGTCTTACCATTAGACGACGGGGCATCGGGAGGCGCCCCTCTAGTAGGGCTTCTGATTCGCGTCAAGCACCCTTTTTGCAGTCAGGGTTGCTCCATGACGCGGGGAGCGGTAGCATCGCCTCAGGTATCCGCCAGGAATGGCGGTAGACATATTTTTTTGAACGAGATTTACCACCATGGCGGAGCATGATCCGCCGGCAGCAAGAGTCGAAGTGTCGGGCCGTCCGGGAAGACGGCGCAAGGCGAGGAGGGGCAAGTCACGCTCGTCCGGACCCGACACGGCCAAGGCGAAGGCGCGTCCATCGGGCAGCGCCGCCGAGGCAGGCGGAGCGCCGCGCGAAGAGAAGAATTCCGACGCGCCGTCGTCGCCCCGCCAGTCGCCGTCGCGACCGGGCAGACCGCGTCAGAAAAAACCCCGAAAGGCACCGCCCCGGCAGGCCAAGCGCAGTCGCGCGGCAAATTCCGGTAAAGTGGCAGCGACGCCGCAGGCCGAGCCGCTTGCCGACAAGGTTTCCGCACCGCGTCTCGTTCCTATCGCAGGGGGGGAGATGGCGGGCGGCCTGTCGTTGCGGCCGTCTTACCGGCAGTCCTATGCCGCGATCGATCTCGGCACCAACAACTGCCGTCTGCTGATCGCGCGGCCTTCGGGCGAGAATTTCACGGTGATCGACGCCTTCAGCCGCGTCGTGCGGCTGGGCGAGGGGCTGGCCCAGTCCGGCCGCCTGTCCGATGCGGCGATGGAGCGCACTCTGGCGGCGCTTCGGGTCTGCGCCGACAAGTTGATGCGCCGCAACGTCTACCTCGCCCGTTCGGTGGCGACGGAGGCCTGCCGCCGCGCCGAGAACGGCCCGGAATTCATCGAGCGCGTGCGCGAGGAAACCGGCATCGCGCTCGACATCATCAGCGCCCGCGAGGAAGCGCGGCTGGCCGTGCTCGGCTGCCACGTGCTGCTGGAGGACGGTGTCGGCCCGGCGATGATTTTCGACATTGGCGGCGGTTCCACCGAACTCGTCCTGATCGAGAGCACCGATACCGTGCCGCGCATTCTCGACTGGCAATCGGTGCCCTGGGGCGTCGTCTCGCTTACCGAAAGCTGCGGCCCCGAGGGCAATACGCTTGAGGAGCGGCTCGAACGCTACCGGATCATGCACGGCCTCGTGTCCGACAGTTTCGCCGACTTCGCCAAGCGCGTCGCCCCGGCGCGGGAGAGCGCGGGGCAGACCGGCCCGCTGCGGCTGCTCGGCACCAGCGGCACGGTGACGACCCTGGCGAGCCTCCATCTCGAACTGCCGCAATACGACCGGCGGATGGTGGACGGTTTGATCGTTCCTGCCGAATCGATGCGCGGCATCAGTTCGCGGCTTTCCTCGATGTCGATCGAGGAGCGGCGCGAGGTCAACTGCATCGGACGCGAGCGGGCCGATCTGGTCGTGGCGGGCTGCGCGATCCTCGAATCGATTCTCGACCTCTGGCCTGCCGCGCGTCTCGGGGTGGCCGATCGCGGCATTCGCGAGGGCATCCTGCGCAGTCTCATCGCCTCGCATTCCAGCGGCAAGCCGTTTACCGGCGGCCGAAATCCGGCTTTGGCCGGGCAACACCATCAATTGGAGAACCGGCCATGAGCCGTTCCGGACGCGACCCCAACGAGCGGCTTCGCACGGGCAAGAAGCGCACGACTAGTTCGGCGCGCTGGCTGACCCGCCAGATCAACGATCCCTACGTCAAGCAGGCCAAGGCCGACGGCTATCGCAGCCGCGCGGCTTACAAGCTGATCGAGCTGGACGAGAAGTTCGACCTGTTCAAGGGCGTGACCCGCGCCGTCGATCTTGGCATCGCGCCGGGCGGCTGGAGCCAGGTGCTGCGCCTCAAGTGCCCCAAGGCCAAAGTCGTGGGCATCGACCTGCTGCCGACCGACCCGATCGAGGGCGTGACCATCTTCGAGATGGACTTCATGGCCGACGAAGCCCCCGCCGCGCTGGAAGGCGCGCTGGACGGCGCGCCGGACCTCGTGCTGTCGGACATGGCCGCAAATACCGTGGGCCACAAGCAGACCGACCACTTGCGCACCATGGGCCTTGTCGAGACGGCGGCGGACTTCGCGATCCAGTATCTGGCGCCCGGCGGTACGTTCGTGGCCAAGGTCTTCGCGGGCGGCACCGATACCGAGCTTCTGGGCATCCTGAAAAAGCGCTTCACCAGCGTCAAGCATGCCAAGCCCCCGGCGAGCCGCAAGGGCTCCTCGGAATGGTATGTGATCGCCAAGGGCTTCAAGGGGCCGGTGGGCGAAGCCGAATAAGCCGACCGACCAAGGAAAAACGGTCCGCAGGGCATCTGCCTTGCGGACCGATTTTCTTTTGAGGCTGGCCGAAACCGCTTACTGGGCTGCGGGCTCGCTCGCTTCAGCTGCGGGCGCTTTACCCTCTTCGGCCGGAGCCGCAGCGGCGTCAGCTGCCGGAGCCGCACCGGCCGCAGGCGCAGCGGGAAGCGGCAGGTTCGAACCCTGCTGGTTGAGGTACGCGATCACGTTGGCGCGATCCTCACCCTTGGCCAGACCGGCGAAGGTCATCTTGGTGCCGGGTGCGAAAGCCTTGGGGTTCTTGAGCCAGTCGTTCAGCTTGTCGAAGTCCCACTTGCCGCCGACTTTCTTGAGCGCGTCGGAGAAGGCGAAGCCGCCCACGCCCTGGCCGATGCTCTCACCCACCACGCCGTGGAGGTTGGGGCCGATACCGTTGGCGCCGCCCTGGTTGACCGTGTGGCACGAGGCGCACTTGGCGAAAGTCGCCTGCCCCTTCGCCGGATCGGCGCTGGCAAGCAGGGTGGCGATCGGCACGTCTCCGCCCGCTTCGCTTTCCTGTTCCACACCTTCGATGGCATAACCCATCTTTTCGGGACGGTGCGGCTTGTCTGCTTTGAAGTAATGAGCGCTGACGGTTGTCAGACCAAGACCGACGATACCGGCGAACAGCGCCCACCCGGCAATGGTGTTGATACGATCATCCATTTCTTGTTTGCCCTTGCCCCTTAGCCCTTAGTGCCACCACGGGTGGAGTTTTTATATCATCCTCTTTGGGCTGAGGGTCTAGAGTTGCCAGCAAGTTAGCGCAAGAGCCATTGCGGACATCGCCTTTGCGGCCTAACGCGCGGGCGCTATGCATTCCTATCCCGAACCCGCTCTCGACCTGGTGGCCCGCATGACGGAGGCCGCCGCTGCCGATCCCTCGCGTGCCGCCGCCTTTCAGGGCGCACCCGGATGCAACTCGCACCGCGCGGCACTCGAACACGATCCCGACTGCCTGCCGCTGCCGTGCTTTTCGTTCGAGGACGCGCTGGATGCGGTGAAGGACGGCCGCGCCGATCGGGCGATCATCCCGATCGAGAACTCGCAGCATGGCCGTGTGGCGGACATTCACTTCCTGTTGCCGGAAAGCGGCCTGTCGATCGTCGGCGAGCATTTCATGGGCATCGAACATGCGCTGATGGCGCTTGGCGATGGGCCGTTCTCGGCGGCCTACAGCCACCCGCAGGCGCTGGGCCAGTCGCGTCATTACCTGCGCGCGCGGGGTATCGTGCCGATGGCCTATGCCGACACCGCCGGTGCCGCCGCCTTCGTGCGCGAGCAGGGCGATGCCGAAGCCTGCGCAATCGCCCCGAAGCTCGCCGCGGAGCTCTATGGCCTCAGAATCATCGAGGAAAATGTCGAGGACGCGGCGGACAACACTACCCGCTTCGTGGTTCTCTCGCGCGAACCGCTCGATCCTTTCGCGCTCAAGGATGAGCAGGCGATGACGACCTTCATCTTCGAGGTGAAAAATATCCCCGCCGCGCTTTACAAGGCGCTTGGCGGCTTCGCGACCAACGGCGTCAACATGACCAAGCTGGAAAGCTACCAGATCGGCGCCAGCTTCGCGGCGACGACCTTCTATGCCGATATCGAGGGCGCCCCCGGCGAATCGCGGATCGACATGGCTCTTCAGGAATTGGCCTTCCATTGCAAGTACGTGCGCCCGCTCGGCACATACCGGCAGGCCCGGTCGCGCGGATAACTCATCCCTGTTCCACAACGGGTTGCGCTGCTGACTCCCCCATGCCAATCATCCCCCCGATATGGCTGAAGGGGGTCCCATGGCGGGTGCGGCCGCAACCCGAAGTGCCGCGAGCGACTGGGAAGCCGTGCGCGGCGCGACCGATATCCAGTACGCGCCGCTCGCGCCGGTAAAGCCGGTTCAGACCGAGACGCCCGAATGGCTTCAGGCGCTGGGGCACCTGCTGGAGGCGATCTTCGCGCCGATCGGGCGGCTGCTCGGCCTGTCCTGGCCGATCTTTTCGAACGTGCTGATCGCTCTGGCGATTCTTCTCGCGCTTTTCGTCCTGTGGCGCATCTTCGGCCCGGCCATTGCGGCCCTGCGCAATCGCGCGGAGGTGGAGGAAGCGGAACACTGGGTCCCCGCCGAGGCCGAGGCGCTGGCTCTGCTGGAGGATGCCGACCGCCTCGCCCGCGAAGGCCGTTTTGCAGAGGCGACCCATCTCCTGCTGCGCCGCAGCGTCGTGCAGATTCGCGACGCCCGTCCGGACTGGCTCCACCCGGCCAGCACCGCACGTGAGATCTCGGTGCTGGCGATGTTGCCCGATAGCGGGCGCGAGGCTTTCGCGACGATCGCAACCCGCGTCGAACGCAGCCGCTTCGCCTTGCGCGATCTCGACTCCGGAGACTGGGCCGCCGCGCGCGAGGCCTATGCCCGCTTCGCCCGTATTGAGCTGCGCGCATGAGCAGTACGAATCCGGGAGGCGCGAATCCGGGGGGCGTCGCCGTGGGCGCCAATCCCTTCTCGCGCTGGGGGGTGCTGGCGCTCGTGCTGATCGGCTCGGCGCTGTTCGTGGCGCTCTTGTGGATGATCGGCACCGGGACCGGCTTCGGCTCGACCAACGACGGGCAGGCCCATGCCGAGGGGCGGGGCCTCAACGGCTATGCCGCCATGGCCGCCTATCTCGAAAAGCGCGGGCATCCGATCGTCCGCGCGCGCATTGCCGGGCTGCTCGACAAGCCGGGCCTGCTGGTGCTGACCCCGCCTGCCGGGGCCGACGGCAAGGATATCGAGAAGATCGTCTCGAAACGGCGCTATATCGGCCCGACCCTGGTGATCGCGCCCAAGTGGCTGGCGATTCCGACCAGTAGCGAACAGAAGGGCGCGAAGTCAGGCTGGGTCAATGTCGAGGGCACTTATCCGCTCCAGTGGAAGGGCTTTCTCGACGACGTGACGCTGGTTCAGGGCGATGTCGATGCGAATGGCCAGCCCGCGCACTGGCAGGGCTTCGGGCTCGGCGGGACTTTGCCCAGCCGCAAGTTCCTGCAATCGGCCAAGGGCGATACGCTGGTCCCCCTCGTCGCGGAGCAGGACGGACGGATTCTCGCCGCTTTCATCGACGACGGCGGCAGCTATCCGGCGCTTGAGGACGCTGCGGTGGGGTCCATGCAGAGCGATCCCGAGGACGACGAACTCTATCCGCTGGTGGTCGTGTTCGAACCCGACCTGCTCGACAACTGGGGCATGGCGGATCGCCGCTCGGCGCAGCTGATCGATGCGCTGGTCGCCGCGAGCGAAGTCGAACCCGGCAGCACGATCACGTTCGACCTCACGATGAACGGCTTCGGCCGCGCGCAGAACCTGCTGACCTTGGCTTTCACGCCGCCGTTCCTCGCCGCCACGCTCTGCCTGCTGCTGGCGGCGCTGGTCTTGGGATGGCGGGCGTTCCTGCGCTTCGGGCCGCCGCTGGCCGCCGACCGGGCGATTGCCTTCGGCAAGGGCGCGCTGGTCGCCAATGCCGCCGGGCTGGTCCGCCGCTCGCGCCGCCTCCACCTGATCGGCGGGCCTTATGCCGACCATGCCCGCGACCGGCTGGTCCATGCCCTCGCATTGCCGCGCACGCTGCCGCCCGAGGAGGCCGATGCCGCGATCGATCGCGCGCTCGCCTCGCGTAAAGCCGATGCCGAACCCTTTTCCGCAATCGCCGCGCGCCTCCGGCGGGCGCGGCGACCGCATGACCTCGTCAAGGCTGCGCGCGAACTTCACGCGCTCGAAAGGATGCTGACTCGATGAACGATGTTCAAACCCCCGACTTCACCGTCGATCTGGCATCGGTCGCCACTTTGGCCGGCAGCATCCGCGCCCAGATCGCCAAGGCGGTGGTCGGCCAGAACGAGACGGTGGAGCACTTGCTGATCGCCCTGCTGGCGCGCGGACACGTGCTGCTCGAAGGCCCTCCGGGCACGGCCAAGACGTTCCTCGCGCAGTGCTTCGCAGCGACCCTGGGGCTCGACTTCGGGCGCATCCAGTTCACCCCGGACCTGATGCCGGGCGATATCCTCGGCTCCAACCTGTTCAACTTCCAGACCAGCCAGTTCACCCTGACTCACGGGCCGATCTTCTGCGACCTGCTGCTGGCCGACGAAATCAACCGCACGCCGCCCAAGACCCAGGCCGCCTTGCTCGAAGCCATGCAGGAGCGCCGCGTCACGCTGGACGGCACCGCCCATCCGCTGCCGCCGCAGTTCATGGTTGTGGCGACGCAGAACCCGATCGAGAGCCAGGGCGTCTATCCGCTGCCGGAGGCACAGCTCGACCGCTTCCTGTTCAAGGTGGACGTGCATTACCCCAGCTTCGAGGAGGAACTGCGCATCGTCTCCCGCTTCGGCGAGAATCGCGGCGCACCCAGCCCGGCGGACTGCGGCGTGGAAGCCGTGGCCAGCCATGCCGTGATCGAGGCCGCCGCCCGCAGCGTCGCGCAAGTGACGTTGGCGGAAAGCGTGACCGACTACGTGGTGCGCCTCGTGCGGGTCACCCGCGAAAGTCCCGACCTTGCCAGCGGCGCCAGCCCGCGCGCGGCAGTGCTGCTGGCCGGTGCCGCCCGCGCCCGCGCCGCGCTGGAAGGCCGCGACTACGTGGTGCCGGACGATGTGAAGGCGCTGGCCGGGTCGGTGCTGCGCCACCGCCTGCTGCTCAGCCCCGCCGCCGAGATCGAGGGCAAGCAGGTCGAGGCCCTCGTCGCCCAGCTCGTCGAGCAGACCGAGGCTCCCAAGTAATATGGGCAGATAAACGTCATGAGCCTGCGCTCCGCCCCTCTGGTTCCCACCGCGCGTGCGGCCGGGCTGCTGGCGCTGGCCGCGCCGGTCGCGCTGGTGATCGGCGCGACCCGGCCCGAGGCCTGGATCGCAGCGCCGGTCTTCGGGCTGCTGGTGCTGGCGCTGATCGTCGTCGATGCGCTGCTGGCGGGACGGCTGGGCTATCTCAACGTCGCGGTGCCGGGCGATGTCGAAGTGGGGGCGCCTTTCGAAGTGACCGCCACGCTCGATCTCTCCGGTGTGCGCGCCTCGCGCGTCGAACTGGCGCTGGAATGCGATCCGCGTCTTGCGCCGGGCGGCCGGGCGAGTCTGCCGCTGGAGCTTCGCGACACGCGCTGGCGCGGTGCGCTGACCTTGCGGGCCTCGCGGCGCGGCACCGGACGGATCGCGGGCACCTGGCTGCGCTGGACCGGGCCGCTGGGCCTCGGCGCGCGGCAGTTCCGGGGCGATCTCGGCCAAGAGGTGCGGGTCTGGCCGAATATCGCCGCGGTGCGCTCGCCCGCCTTGCAGACGTTCCTCAAGGACGCGCAGTTCGGCCTGATCGCCCGCCGCATCCGGGGTGAGGGCACCCAGTTCGAATCGCTGGCCGAATACCAGCCGGGCATGGACCGCCGCCGGATCGACTGGAAAAGCTCGGCCCGCCACGTCCACCTCTATGCGAAGGAATACGAGACCGAGCGCAACAACCAGATCGTCTTCGCCTTCGATTGCGGCCAGACCATGTGCGAGCCGATTCAGGGCATGCCCCGGCTCGACCGCGCGGTCTCGGCGGCGCTGGCGACGAGCTATGTCGCGCTGAAGGGCGGGGACCGCGTGTCGCTGTTCGGCTTCGCGGCGCGGCCCGAAGTGACGACGCCGTTCGTCACCGCCTCGCGCGATTTCTTCCGCCTGCAACGCGCGGCGGCGGGGCTGGAGTACCGCTCGGAGGAACCGAACTTCACGCTGGCGCTGGCCACTCTGGCCGCGCGTTTGCAACGCCGTTCGCTGATCGTGGTGTTCTCGGACTTCACCGATCCCACGAGCGCGCAGTTGATGATCGAATCGATCGGCCGACTGGTCTCGCGCCACGTCGTGCTGTTCGTGACGATGGCCGACGACGAGCTGGAGGCGATCTCCGGCGCCGCGCCGGATGACCTTGAAACCCTGTCCATGGCGGTTTCCGCCGACACCCTGCTGCGCCAGCGCGCGCTGGTGACGAAGAAGCTGCAACAGCTCGGCGTCGATGTGGTGGAGGCGCCCTATCACACGATCGGCACCCGCCTGATCGATGCCTACCTCGAAATCAAGCGATCGGGAGCGATCGGATGAACGCCGCCAGTCTGCTTCCTGATTCCGTCTCCGCCATTGAGAGCGCCGCGCTGCGCTCCGACCGTTTCCGCCTGGAACGCGAGGCAGACTGGCAGCGGCTGGAGGCGATCGTCACCCGCATGGAGAAAGGCCGGTTGCGCCGCCTGTCCGACGAGGACCTGCTGGCGCTGCCCGGTCTCTACCGCACGGTGGCCTCCAGCCTGTCGATCGCTCGCGAGACGTCGCTCGACGCGGCGACGCTGGCCTATCTCGAAGTGCTGGTGCAGCGGGCCTGGTTCGTCGTCTACGGCCCGCGCACCTCGCTGTGGGACTGGCTGCGCGGCTTCCTCGGCGGCGGCTGGAGCGCGGCGGTCCGGGCGATCTGGATCGATCTCGCGGTGGCGCTGGCGGTCATGGTCGCGGGCGTCGCGGTGGGCTGGCTGCTCGTGGCGCACGATGTAAACTGGTATCACGCGCTCGTGGGCGGCGACATGGCGGGCAGCCGGGTGCCCGGCGCGACGCCGCAGGCCTTGCGCGGGACCCTGTTCGGCGAGGCTGACCGGCCCGGTATGAGCGTCTTCGCCGCCCAGCTGTTCAGCAACAATGCGCAAGTCTCGATCCTCGCCTTCGCGCTCGGTTTCGCTTTCGGGCTGCCTTCGCTGATGCTGCTGGTCCAGAACATGGCCTCGCTGGGGGCGATGCTCTGGCTCTACAGCGGCGCCGGGCTGCTCGTCGATTTCGCGGGCTGGCTGGCGGTCCACGGCACGACAGAGCTCTTCGCGATTCTGCTCGCGGGAGGCGCCGGGCTGCATATCGGCAGGGCTTTGGCCTTTCCGGGTAACCGACCGATCCTTCAGGCCGCGTCGGAGGCAGGCCGCCGATCGGCGCTGGTCATGACCGGCGTGGTGTTGATGCTGATCGTCGCCGCGCTGCTCGAAGGCTTCGCGCGGCAGATGGTGGACCAGACTTTCGGGCGCTTCGTCATCGGCGGCTTCATGCTCTCGCTATGGTGCGCCTATTTCTTCGCTTTTCGCGGGAATCTCGGAAAAGTGAGGGCGGCATGAGACGGAGCCACCGCTCGCGCGACCGCGTGCTGACGACGCCCGAGGGAATCTCGGTGCCCGTTACCGTCGGCAGCCGGGGCTCGCGCCTTGGTGCGCTGCTGCTCGACCTCACATTCATATCGCTGCTGATCGGGCTGACCACGATGGCGCTGATCCTGATGGCGGGGGGCGTGGCGGCTTTCGAGCACCAGATCGGACAGAAGAACGCGCTCGGCCATGCGCTACAGTTCCTGGTGATCGTCTGGATCGTCATCATGTTCCTGTTCCGGAACGCCTATTTCCTGTTCTTCGAACTCGGTCCGCGCGGCGCGACGCCGGGCAAGCGGATATCCGGCATCCGCATCGCCGCGCGCGACGGAGGCCGTCTCACTGCCGAGATGGTGATCGCCCGCAACCTGCTGCGCGATGTCGAGCTGTTCCTGCCGATCATCTTCATTGTGCAGGCGGGTGCGGACAGCGGCATGGGCTGGCTGGCGGCGGCGGGCTGGTTCGCGATCTTCCTGCTGTTCCCGCTGTTCAACCGCGATGCCTTGCGCGCGGGCGACGTGATCGCCGGGACCTGGGTGTTGGAGCGCCCGCGCCGCAAGCTGGAGGCCGCGCTTTCGGTCAGCCGCGAGCGGACGCCTGAGCCTCGGGCTGGGCGCCATACCGAAGCGCCCGCCCGGCGCGGCTACCGCTTCGAGGAAGCCGAACTGGCGGTCTACGGCGAATACGAATTGCAGGCGCTCGAACGGGTGCTGCGCGACGATCGCGCGCAGTCGCTGGAGAGCGTCTACCAGACCATCGCCCACAAGATCGGTCGCAGCGATGGCTGGAACGACGAGCGCGCTTTCCTGGAAGACTACTACACCCAATTGCGCGCGCGGCTGGAAGCAAGCATGCGCATGGGCCGCCGCAAGGCCGACAAGTTTTCCGGGACCCCGCAATGACCCTCAGCCTCACGGTCGTCAAGGACGATCTGACCGATCGCAGGGTGCTCGACCTGCTTCAGTTTCACCTCGATGAGATGCACCGGTGGTCGCCGCCCGAAAGCGTCCATGCGATGCCCGCCGAGCGTCTGCGCCAGCCGGACGTGACGTTCTTCTCGGCCTGGGACGGCGAGCGCGTCGTCGGGTGCGGGGCGATCAAGCATCTGGATGACGGGCATGGCGAACTCAAGTCGATGCGCGCCGCGCCCGACTATCGCGGCAGGGGCGTGGGCAAGGCGATCCTGCTGCGCCTGATCGAGGAAGCCCGCGCACGTGGCTATGCCCGCGTCAGCCTCGAAACCGGGCGGCCCGAGCCGTTCCACGCCGCACACGGTCTCTACCGCGCGCATGGCTTCGCGGAATGCCCGCCTTTCGGCAGCTACGCGCACGATCCCTTCTCGATGTGCATGACCAAGGACCTGTGATGAACCTGCGTTTCGCCACCCTCGCTGATGCTGCCGCGCTGGCCGATCTCGGCACCCGCAGTTTCGTCGCCAAGTTCGGGTACATGTATACGCCCGAGGACCTGCGCAATTTCCTCGCGGAATCGCATAGCGAGGCGAAGGCGGCCAAGGAGATCGCCGATCCCTCCATGCGGGTGCTGCTCGCCGAGGAGGAGGGCAGGCTGCTGGGGTTCTGCAAGCTCGTCCTTGCCTGCGGCTGGCCGGACCATGCGCGGGGGCAGGCGGTGATCGAACTCAAGCAACTCTATACCGCTCCGGAAACGACCGGCCGCGGGATCGGCTCGGCGCTGATGGACCGGGCGCTGGAGATCGCCCGCGAGCAGGCCGCCGACGAGATGCAGCTTTCCGTGTGGAGCGGCAATGAAGGCGCGCAGAAGTTCTATGCCCGCTACGGCTTCGGGAAAGTGGCCGATATCTATTTCATGGTCGGCGACCAGCGGGACGACGAGTTTCTCTACGCCCGGATGATGTGACGGGCGTCGGGCTTGCGGGTGGCTCTAGCGTCGCTGGCGGCGCTCCATCGGCAGTGTGGGCTTGTGCGAAGCCGACAGCGCCTTTGCCTCGGCTTTAGGCAGGCCGAGGTCGGTCAGTGCCCATTCCAGCGCCTGTTCCTTGGGCACGGCCACATCCGGGGCCACGCCGTCACCCTCCCAGTCCTTGCCGGTGGCGGGATCGTAAGTGCGCCCGACCGGCAGGAAAACCGCCAGTCCGCCCGGCAGATCGACTTGTCCGCCGAAATGGTTGGCCCCGGCTGTCGGCTCCCCCACCAGCGTCGCGCGGTGCGTGACCTTCATGGCGAGGGCGAAATGCTCGGCGGCGGAGGCGGTGCGGGGGCCGGTGAGCAGGTAGACTTTGGCCCCGCGCAGCCGGGGGTCGGTATTCGGCGTGACCCAGTGCTCGCGCCGGACCATGCGTTCGTCGGGTACGGGCTTCAACGAGGGAGTGCTGCCCAGCGGCGAGCCGAGTTCCTGTTCGGCGGCAAGCGGGCTTTCCATCGTCACCAGCCGCGTCGATTTCGCGAAGAGCCAGGGCAACATGACGTCCATCTGCTGCAAGCCGCCGCCATGATGGGTGCGCAAGTCGAAGATCAGCGCCCGTGCGGCGGCGTGATCTGCCATGAAGGCGGCCATGGCCTGCGTCGTCGCCGCGTCGTCGGGGAATTCGTTGATGCGGATATAGGCCACGCCCGGTGCGAGCCAGCTGGGCTGCTCGAACATCGGAATCGTCGGACGGGCAGGCGCTGGCGTGGCCGCCCCCGATGCCGGGGCTTCCGGCTTGACCGTCCAGACATGCAGATGGCCGTCTGGCGCCGTGGCCTGAAGGTCGGCAGTCATCGCCTTGGCGGCGTCGTCCTTCGATAGCCGGGTGTAGCGGCCTGCGCCGACCGCGGCGCGCAGGCCGGCGGCGTAGCGGGCGCCCTGTTCCGGCGTGATGAACATGCGTTCCAGCAGGTCCGCGAGCTTGCAGGCGGCGGCATCATTGCCGTCCGGCGCCACGGCGGGGCAGGGCGGCGGTGCGGCTGCTATAGCGGTTCCGGCAGGGATAGCGGAGGCGAGGGACAGGCTCAGCAGGATGCTCTTCATGGTGGATTTCCGGATGTCTTCTCTGTACGCCAGAATGACGTAATCGCGGGCAAAACGGCAAATGCGCCCGCCGGGGTGTTTCGTGCCTTCGTCGAAGGCCGAAAGGCTGATCGCGTTCACACGCAATCGTGCTTCAAACCGTCACCGCAAAGGCCTATAGGGGCGGCATGTCTTCCGTACGTCCCTGGCGCGATATCGAGCGCCGCAAGAGCCGCCAGATCATGGTCGGCAGTGTGCCCGTCGGCGGCGATGCCCCGATCACGGTGCAGACCATGACCAACACCCTCACGTCCGACGCCAAGGCGACGATCGACCAGATCCGCCGCTGCGAGGATGCCGGGGCGGACTTGATCCGCGTTTCCTGCCCCGACGTGGAGAGCACGGCGGCGATGAAGGAGATCGTCCGCGCCGCCCGCGTGCCGCTGATCGCCGACATTCATTTCCACTACAAGCGCGCGCTTGAGGCCGCTGACGCGGGCGCTGCCTGCCTGCGCATCAATCCGGGCAACATCGGCTCCGACGACCGCGTGGCCGAAGTGGTCCGCGCGGCCAAAGCCAACGGCTGCGCGATCCGTATCGGCGTCAATGCCGGCAGCCTCGAAAGGGACCTGCTGGAGAAGTACGGCGAGCCCTGCCCCGAGGCGTTGGTCGAATCGGCGATGGATCACATCAAGCTGCTCCAGGACCACGACTTCCACGAATACAAGGTGGCGGTGAAGGCCAGCGACGTCTTCCTCGCCGTCGCCGCCTATCAGGGGCTGGCAGAGGCGGTGGACTGCCCGCTGCACCTTGGCATCACCGAAGCGGGCGGTCTGATCGGCGGCACCGTGAAGTCCTCGATCGGCATGGGCATGCTGCTCTGGTCCGGCATCGGCGATACCCTGCGCGTCTCGCTCTCGGCGGAGCCGGAAGAGGAAGTGCGCGTCGGTTTCGAGATGCTGAAGGCGCTGGGCCTGCGCACGCGCGGCGTGCGTGTGGTATCCTGCCCCTCCTGCGCCCGACAGGGTTTCGACGTGATCCGCACGGTCGAGGCGCTGGAGGATCGGCTCCAACACATCAAGACCCCGATCTCGCTCTCGGTGCTCGGCTGCGTCGTCAACGGTCCCGGTGAAGCGCGCGAGACCGACATCGGCCTGACCGGCGGCGGCAACGGCAAGCACATGGTCTACCTCTCGGGCGTGACCGACCACGTCGTCCAGTCCGAAGACATGCTCGACCATATCGTCAAGCTGGTCGAGGCCAAGGCCGCCGAGATCGAAGCCGCGAACGAGGCGCAGGCCCAGGCTGCCGAATGATTCTCGCCGAATGAATCTAAGCCAGCGAATGGGCGGGGAGGCACGGGCTTTCCTTGCCTCGCTGCGCGACGGCGTCTTGCTGTGGAAGCTGGCGCCGATCATTCCCGCGCTCGTGGTGCTGCCGGAGTTCGCGCAGCATGTCGTCGAGATCCGTCTCGGCATGTTCGCGAGTCACGATGCCTTTGCGGCCTTCGGTTCCGCTCCGGCGCGGATGTCGCTGGGGTCGATCAAGGTGGCGGGGCTTGCGATCTCGATTCTGCTGGCCGCGCGCTTCTGGGCCAATCGTGCGGAAGGCGCGCGGTTCTGGAGCCTGGCCGGGATCGGCTGGAAGCAGGTGCTGCTCGGATTCCTCGTGCAGGTGCTGTGCTCGATCCCCGGCTTCTTCGACTTGCGCTTGGCGCCTGCCGGGCAGTTCGGGCTTTCGGCATTGCTGTTCCTTGTCAGCCTGCCGGGCATGGTGCTGATGATCGGGGGCCTGTTGGGAGACCGGACCAGTGGCCTGAGGGACGCCTACTGGAACGGCTGGGCGCGGACTCTGCGCATGGCGCTCTTTACCGGGTCGGTCTTTGCCCTGGTTCAGCAAGTCCATGACTGGAACCATGTCCTCGCGCTGGGCAAGCCCTTGGCGGTCGTCTGGGGCTTGATGACGTGGGATGCGCTATTGGTGGGTCTGATCGCGACGCTTGTGGGGACCGGGCTTTATTACGGCTATCGTGGTGGCCGTTTCCCTAGAGATTGACCCAAATTCGTCATTGCGAGCATAGCGAAAGCGGGGCAGCCAATTCTACTGTCCGGTTGCAATGAGGGCACCGAGAGATAGGGCAGGGCGCTAGGTCGACAGTACCGGGGGTGCAGGGGGCCATGCTCCCCTGCTTTCACTTTCCCGCAACCTTCAGACGAACCCGCCGAGCCCCGCAAGGCTGGACCAGACTGCGAACGCAGCCATGGCGATGACGGACGCCATCGCCGCCGGTACGAACTTGGACTCGGGGTTGCCCATCTGAAACCAGCCTTGCGGGAAGAACGGAAGGTAGCCTCTCTATGCCCGTGGCAGCGCGGGCAGGCCATGTCGCCGGTCGAGCACCGTAAGCCCCCCATCGAAGTGTAAAGCAAAAGACCCCGCCGGATCGCTCCGGCGGGGTCTTTCGTGTGCCTGTCAGGCGGGAGAGGGAAGCTTACGCTTCGTCGCCCTCATCACCCTTGATCAGGTAATCGCCGGCATCGGCGTCCAGACCATGGGTTTCACCTTCGACCGCGGCGAGCGGATCGTTGCCGATCGCGGCTTCCGGGCCCTGGGCCAGTTCGGCTGCGTGCTCTTCTTCCGCCGTGTTGGCGGCGATCAGGGCTTCCTGCATGCGGCGATAGGACGCGCGCAGGGCAGCGTCGCGGCTGGAGGCCGCCACGCGGACGCGGTTCATGCCGGCACCCGTACCCGCCGGGATCAGACGGCCGACGATGACGTTTTCCTTGAGGCCGATGAGCGAGTCCTTCTTGCCCTCGACAGCCGCCTGCGTGAGCACGCGGGTGGTCTCCTGGAACGACGCCGCCGAGATGAACGAGCGGGTCTGGAGCGACGCCTTGGTGATGCCGAGAAGCACCGGCTTGCCTTCCGCGGGCTGCTTGCCCTCGGGAAGCTTGCTGTTGATCTCGAACATTTCCTCGTAGTCGACCTGTTCGCCCGGTAGCAGGGTAGTGTCGCCACCGGCCGTGATCTCGACCTTCTGCAGCATCTGACGAACGATCGTCTCGATGTGCTTGTCGTTGATCTTCACGCCCTGCAGTCGGTAGACTTCTTGGATTTCCGCGACGAGGTATTCTGCCAGAGCCTCGACGCCGAGGACTTCCAGAATGTCGTGCGGATCGGGCGAACCCGAGATCAGGTTGTCGCCCTTCTTGACGAAGTCGCCTTCCTGCACGTCGATCACGCGGCTCTTCGGGATCAGGTACTCGACCGGATCACCCTCTTCCGGGATGATCGCGATCTTGCGCTTGGCCTTGTAGTCGCGAACGAACTCGATGCGGCCGGAAACCTTGGCGATGATCGAGTTGTCCTTCGGCTTGCGGGCCTCGAACAGTTCGGCAACGCGCGGCAGACCACCGGTGATGTCGCGGGTCTTGGCGGCTTCGCGCGAAGCACGGGCGATGATGTCGCCGGCTTCGACGGTCTGGCCGTCCTCGACCGAGAGCGTGGTGCCCGGCGCCATCATGTAGCGCGCGGTTTCGCCCGACGAGTCGTCCAGAAGGGTGATGCGCGGACGCAGGTCTTCCTTCTTCTTCGCGCTGCGCGACGAACGGTCTTCCGTCACGACGCGGCTGGTCATGCCGGTGGCGTCGTCGACCTGCTCGGTCAGCGTGCGGGTGTCGATCAGGTCCTGATACTTCACGACGCCCGAGGTTTCGGTGATGATCGGCAGCGAGAACGGATCCCACTCAGCCAGGCGTTCGCCTTCCTTCACCGAGGCGCCGTCCGTGTGGAGCAGCACCGTACCGTAAGGCACGCGGTGCATCGCGCGCTCGCGGCCTTCGCTATCGTAGACCACGATCTCGCCGTTGCGGGCGAGCGACAGGCGGCGACCGCGCTTGTCGACGATCGTCGGGATGTCGCGATACTCGACCTTACCGTCAGCAATCGATTCCAGGTGGCTGGTTTCGTTGAGCTGTGCGGCGCCGCCGATGTGGAAGGTACGCATGGTGAGCTGGGTGCCCGGTTCACCGATCGACTGTGCGGCAATGACGCCGACGGCTTCACCGATGTTGACCGGGGTACCGCGAGCAAGGTCACGACCGTAGCACTTGCCGCAGACGCCCTGCTGGGCTTCGCAGACCAGCGGCGAACGGATGCGGGCAGCCTGGAGACCGGTCGCCTCGATGGCAGCCACGGCGGCTTCGTCGAGGAGCTGGCCCTTCGACGCAACCACGTTGCCTTCCTTGTCGACGATGTCCTCGGCCAGGGTACGGCCCAGGATACGCTCGGCGAGCGAGGCGATGGTGGAACCGCCCTGCACGATCGAACGCATTTCCAGCGCGCGCTCGGTACCGCAATCCTCGATCACGACGACGCAGTCCTGCGACACGTCGACCAGACGGCGGGTCAGGTAACCCGAGTTCGCCGTCTTGAGCGCGGTGTCGGCCAGACCCTTACGGGCGCCGTGGGTCGAGTTGAAGTATTCAAGAACGGTCAGACCTTCCTTGAAGTTCGAGATGATCGGCGTTTCGATGATCTCGCCAGACGGCTTGGCCATGAGGCCGCGCATACCGCCCAGCTGCTTCATCTGTGCCGGGGAACCACGCGCACCGGAGTGGCTCATCATGTAGATCGAGTTGATCTGGGCCATGCGGCCGGTCTCGGGATCGATCGGCTGTGCCTTCAGGTCTTCCATCATGGCGTTCGCCACCTGGTCGCCGCAACGGCTCCAGGCGTCGATCACCTTGTTGTACTTTTCCTGCTGGGTGATGAGACCGTCCTGGTACTGCTGCTCGTAGTCGGCAACCAGTTCCTTGGTCTCGGCAACCAGGGCTTCCTTCGATTCCGGGATGATCATGTCATCCTTGCCGAAGGAGATGCCGGCCTTGAACGCATTGCGGAAGCCGAGCGACATGATCGCGTCGGCGAACAGCACCGTGTCCTTCTGGCCGGTGTGACGGTAGACCTGGTCGATCACGTCACCGATTTCCTTCTTTGTGAGAAGGCGGTTGACGACGTCGAAGGGCACGGTGTGCGACTTCGGCAGGCATTCGCCCAGCAGCATGCGGCCCGGAGTGGTCTCGAAGCGCTTCATGTACTGCTCGCCGTTCTCGTCGGTCTGCGGCACGCGGGCCTCGATCTTCGAGTGCAGCGTCACGGCGCCGACGTGAAGCGCCTGGTGCACTTCTGCCATGTCCGCGAACTTCATGCCTTCGCCCGGCTCGCCGGTACGGTCCATCGACAGGTAGTACAGGCCGAGAACCATGTCCTGCGAAGGAACGATGATCGGCTTGCCGTTCGCCGGCGACAGGATGTTGTTGGTGGACATCATCAGCACGCGCGCTTCCAGCTGGGCTTCCAGCGAGAGCGGCACGTGGACGGCCATCTGGTCACCGTCGAAGTCGGCGTTGAAGGCCGAGCAGACGAGCGGGTGCAGCTGGATCGCCTTGCCTTCGATCAGCACGGGCTCGAAGGCCTGGATGCCCAGACGGTGGAGCGTCGGAGCGCGGTTCAGCATGACCGGGTGCTCGCGAATGACTTCGTCGAGGATGTCCCAGACTTCCTTGCGTTCCTTCTCGACCCACTTCTTGGCCTGCTTCAAGGTCATGGAAAGACCCTTGGCGTCCAGACGGGCGTAGATGAACGGCTTGAACAACTCGAGCGCCATCTTCTTCGGCAGGCCGCACTGGTGCAGCTTGAGTTCTGGACCGGTCACGATGACCGAACGGCCCGAGTAGTCGACGCGCTTGCCGAGCAGGTTCTGACGGAAGCGGCCCTGCTTGCCCTTGAGCATGTCGGACAGCGACTTCAGCGGACGCTTGTTGGCGCCAGTGATGACGCGGCCGCGGCGGCCGTTGTCGAACAGGGCGTCGACGGCTTCCTGCAGCATGCGCTTTTCGTTGCGGACGATGATGTCCGGCGCGCGCAGCTCGATCAGCCTCTTGAGACGATTGTTGCGGTTGATGACGCGGCGATAGAGGTCGTTGAGGTCCGACGTCGCGAAACGGCCGCCGTCCAGCGGCACCAGCGGACGCAGTTCCGGCGGAATGACCGGCACGACTTCAAGGATCATCCACTCGGGACGGTTGCCCGAATCGATGAACGATTCCACGACCTTGAGGCGCTTGATGATCTTCTTGGGCTTGAGTTCCGACTTGGTCGTCTCAAGTTCCTGGAGAAGGTCCGCACGCTCCTGTTCGAGGTCGAGGTTGATGAGCATGTGCTTCACCGCCTCGGCGCCGATACCGGCCGAGAAGGCGTCTTCGCCGTACTCGTCCTGGGCGTCGAGCATCTCGTCTTCGGTGAGCAGCTGGTACTTCTCGAGCGGGGTCAGGCCCGGCTCGATCACGATGTAGCTTTCGAAGTAGAGGACGCGCTCAAGCTGCTTGAGCTGCATGTCGAGCAGCAGGCCGATGCGCGAAGGCAGCGACTTCAGGAACCAGATGTGCGCGACAGGCGCGGCCAGCTCGATGTGGCCCATGCGCTCGCGGCGCACCTTGGTGACGGTGACTTCGACGCCGCACTTTTCGCAGACGACGCCCTTGTACTTCATGCGCTTGTACTTGCCGCAAAGGCATTCGTAGTCCTTCACGGGACCGAAGATGCGGGCGCAGAAGAGGCCGTCACGCTCAGGCTTGAACGTACGGTAGTTGATGGTTTCCGGCTTCTTGATCTCGCCGAAGGACCAGGAGCGAATGCGCTCGGGGCTGGCGAGACCGATCTGGATCTGATCGAAGGTCTCGGGCTTAGCCATCTGGTTGGTGAACTTGGACAGGTCGTTCATGGTTTTATCCCTCTAGAGGGTGAATTCTTCAGGCGGACAGGCCTTTAAGCGAAACTGGGTGGGCGAGGCGCGAGACGCCCCGCCCGATCCCGTTATTCCGCCGCCAGCGCCGTATCGTCGCCGTCCTCGTTGTCGTCGTGGCTGGTAAGCTCGACGTTGAGGCCCAGCGAGCGCATTTCCTTGACGAGCACGTTGAAGCTCTCGGGAATGCCGGCCTCGAAGGTGTCGTCGCCCTTGACGATCGCTTCGTAGACCTTGGTGCGGCCGACCACGTCGTCCGACTTCACCGTCAGCATTTCCTGGAGCGTGTAAGCCGCGCCGTAGGCCTGGAGAGCCCAGACCTCCATTTCCCCGAAGCGCTGGCCGCCGAACTGCGCCTTACCGCCCAGCGGCTGCTGGGTGACGAGCGAGTAGGGGCCGATCGAACGCGCGTGGATCTTGTCGTCGACAAGGTGGTGCAGCTTGAGCACGTACTTGCAGCCGACGGTGACCTTGCGGTCGAAACGGTCGCCGGTGCGGCCGTCGTAGAGATCGACCTGGCCCGACTCGTCGAGACCGGCGAGCTTGAGCATGTCGGTGACATCCTTCTCGATCGCACCGTCGAAGACCGGCGAACCCATCGGCACGCCCTTGCGGACGGACTGGGCGAATTCGACGATCTGCTCGTCGCTGCGCGCGTCGATCTCGGCGGTGTAGTTGTCGCCGTAGACTTCCTTGAGCAGCTCGCGCACCGCTTCCGGCGGCTGGCCGGCTTCGGGGTTCGGGTTGGCTGCGCGCCAGTCGTCCAGAGCCGCGCCGATCCGCGCGCCGAGGCCGCGGGCGGCCCAGCCGAGGTGGGTTTCGAAGATCTGACCGACGTTCATGCGCGAAGGCACGCCCAGCGGGTTCAGCACGAAGTCGACCGGGGTACCGTCTTCGAGGAAGGGCATGTCTTCCAGCGGCAGGATGCGGCTGATGATACCCTTGTTGCCGTGACGGCCGGCCATCTTGTCGCCCGGCTGAAGCTTGCGCTTCACGGCCACGAAGACCTTGACCATCTTGAGCACGCCGGGCGCGAGTTCGTCACCGCGTTCCAGCTTCTCCTTGCGGTCCTCGAACTTCTCCTGGATCGCCTTGACGGTGAGGTCGTACTGGGTCTTCACCGCTTCGAGCTGCGACTGCATGTGGTCGTCCGCAACCGCGAACTTCCACCACTCGTGACGCTCGACTTCGTCCAGCAGTTCCTCGGTGATGTCCACGCCCTTCTTGAGGCCCTTGGGCGCCGAAGCGGCGACCTGGCCGAGGAGCATGTCCTTCAGACGGTTGTAGGTGGCGCGATTGAGGATGGCGCGTTCGTCCTCGCGGTCCTTGGCGAGGCGTTCAATTTCCTCGTTCTGGATCGCGCGGGTACGGTCGTCGACCTCGATACCGTGACGGTTGAACACGCGCACGTCGACGATCGTACCCGAAACGCCCGGCGGCAGACGCAGCGAGGTGTCGCGGACGTCCGAAGCCTTTTCACCGAAGATGGCGCGCAGGAGCTTTTCTTCCGGCGTCATCGGGCTTTCGCCCTTCGGGGTGATCTTGCCGACCAGTATGTCGCCCGGGTGCACTTCGGCGCCGATGTAGACGATGCCCGCTTCGTCGAGGTTGCGCAGAGCTTCCTCGCCGACGTTCGGGATGTCGCGGGTGATGTCTTCCGGACCCAGCTTGGTGTCGCGGGCCATGACTTCGAACTCGTCGATGTGGATCGACGTGAAGACGTCTTCCTTCACGATCCGCTCGGAGATCAGGATGGAGTCTTCGTAGTTGTAACCGTTCCAGGGCATGAACGCGACGAGCACGTTGCGGCCCAGGGCCAGTTCGCCGAACTCGGTCGAGGGACCGTCGGCGATGGTGTCGCCGGCCTGGATCACTTCGCCCACCTTCACCAGCGGACGCTGGTTGATGCAGGTCGACTGGTTCGAGCGTTCGAACTTCTGCAGACGGTAGATGTCGACGCCCGACTTGCCGGGTTCGATATCGCCCGAGGCGCGGATGACGATACGGGTGGCGTCGACCTGGTCGACGATACCGGCGCGCAGCGCCGAGATCGCGGCGCCGGAGTCACGCGCAACCGTCTCTTCCATGCCGGTGCCGACGAACGGAGCGTCCGCCTTCACGAGCGGCACGGCCTGACGCTGCATGTTCGAGCCCATGAGTGCGCGGTTGGCGTCGTCGTTTTCCAGGAACGGAATGAGCGAGGCGGCCACCGAGACCAGCTGCTTGGGCGAAACGTCCATCAGCGTGATCTGGTCGCGCGGGCTCATCACGAATTCGCCGTTCTGGCGAGCCGAGACGAGTTCCTCGACGAACGAACCGTCGGTGTTGAGCGCAGCCGACGCCTGGGCGACGGTGTGCTTCTGCTCTTCCATGGCCGAGAGGTAGACGACGTCCTTCGACACCAGACCGTCGACCACGCGGCGGTACGGCGTCTCGATGAAGCCGTACTTGTTGACGCGGGCAAAGGTCGAGAGCGAGTTGATCAGACCGATGTTCGGGCCTTCCGGCGTTTCAATCGGGCAGATACGGCCATAGTGGGTCGGGTGAACGTCGCGGACTTCGAAGCCTGCGCGCTCACGGGTGAGACCGCCCGGCCCAAGTGCCGAAACGCGGCGCTTGTGAGTGACTTCCGACAGCGGGTTGGTCTGGTCCATGAACTGCGAGAGCTGCGAGGAACCGAAGAACTCGCGCACAGCGGCCACGGCGGGCTTGGCGTTGATGAGGTCGTTCGGCATAACCGTCGACACGTCCACCGACGACATGCGCTCCTTCACGGCGCGCTCCATGCGGAGCAGGCCGACGCGATACTGGTTTTCCAGCAGCTCGCCCACCGAACGCACGCGGCGGTTGCCGAGGTTGTCGATGTCGTCGATTTCGCCCTTGCCGTCCTTGAGGCCGACCAGTTCCTTCACGACCGCGAGAATGTCGTCGGTGCGCAGGGTGGTGACGGTATCCTCGACGTCGAGGCCGAGACGCATGTTCAGCTTGACGCGGCCCACGGCGGAGAGGTCGTAGCGGTCGGCGTCGAAGAACAGGCCGGCGAAGAGAGCTTCGGCGGTTTCCTTCGTCGGCGGTTCGCCCGGACGCATGACCTTGTAGATCGCTTCCAGACCCATGTCGCGATTGTCGGCCTTGTCGGCCTTCATCGTGTTGCGGATCCAGGGACCGGTGTTGATGTCGTCGATGTCGAGCAGGTCGATCTGGTCGATGCCCGCGCGGTCGAGCGCTTCGAGGTTCTCCGGCGAAACTTCGTCACCGGCCTCGATGTAGATGCGGCCCGTCGACTCGTCGATCAGGTCCTTGGACGAATAGCGGCCGAAGATTTCCTCGGTCGGGATCAGCAGTTCCTCAAGACCGTCCTTCTGCGCCTTGTTGGCGGCGCGCGGCGAGATCTTGGTGCCGGCCGGGAACACGACTTCACCCGACTTGGCGTCGACGATGTCGAAGGCGGGCTTGGCGCCGCGCCAGGCTTCGGCCTGGTAGGGCAGCTGCCAGCCGCCCGAACCGCGCTTCCAGGTCACGGTCTGGTAGAAGTAGTCGAGGATCTGTTCGGAATCGAGGCCGAGGCTGTAGAGCAGCGCGGTGACCGGCAGCTTGCGCTTGCGGTCGATACGCACGTTCACGATGTCCTTGGCGTCGAACTCGAAGTCGAGCCACGAACCGCGATAGGGGATCACGCGGGCAGCGAAGAGGAACTTGCCCGAGGAGTGGGTCTTGCCGCGGTCATGGTCGAACAAGACGCCCGGCGAACGGTGCATCTGCGAGACGATCACGCGCTCGGTGCCGTTGATGAAGAAGGTGCCGTTCTCGGTCATGAGCGGCATGTCGCCCATGTAGACGTCCTGCTCCTTGATATCGAGGACCGAGCGGGTCTCGGTCTCGGCGTCCACTTCGAACACGATCAGGCGCAGCGTGACCTTCATCGGGGCCGCATAGGTGATGCCGCGCTGGCGGCACTCGGTCACGTCGTACTTCGGCTCTTCCAGCTCGTAGTGGACGAAGTCGAGTTCGCTGGTGCCCGCGAAGTCGCGGATCGGGAAGACCGAGCGCAGGGTCTTCTCCAGGCCCGAGACGTAGCCGGTCGCGGGATCGGAACGCAGGAACTGTTCGTAGCTCTCGCGCTGAACCTCGATCAGGTTCGGCATCTGGACGACTTCGTGGATGTCGCCAAAGATCTTGCGGATCCGCTTCTTGACGGAGCGGCGATTATCGACGGGCTTGGTGGCCATGACCTGGTCTTTGCCTCTTCGCTTCAGGGGCCGATTCGAAAAGGACCGGCCCGAATAAATTTCGTCTTCGCGAGGACGTCTTGTCCGCCATCCGAAACACCAAAAGGCCGCACGGCGCGCGCGCAAAACCGGGGGTTTTGCCGATGCGGCCAGCAGCCTTCTGCGTCAGATGAAACTCGTTCCGCTTCCTTCCCGGACCGGTCCCCGCGCATGGATCGGCCTTGCTCGAAGCGGTCGAGCGAGGGCGTCATATAGGAGTCGGGGGCGTCTCTGTCAAACGGGGCGGCGCTTTTCCGCGCGTTTCGCGTCGGGAAGGGGAGGCAGGCCGGTTTGGCGGATGGGTCCGTTCCTGCAAGCGACGGGAATGCTGCGGGTTTTCGAGAAACGGCAAGAGACATATCGTTTTTCAATATTATTGTTTGACGATAAGGCGAATCGGGTTTATTGAATATCGATATCGAACATATCGGAGAACGAAAAATGATCTTCTCTCAATCGCAAAAGGCTTCCCGTCCCGTCGCTGCCGTTCTGGCGATGGCTTTCGTGGCCGCGTTCTGGCTGCCGACGATTTCCACCCCCGCAGAGGCGGCCGATACCCCGGTTTCGGATCGGGCCGTGCTCGTCATCGCCACGCCGGTCGCTCCGGCGCTGATGTAATCCATAGGAAGGGGCACCGACCGATGACCAAGACCATGACCGCGCTCACCCGCGACCCGCTTCTCGCCATCGCCAAGGGACTGCTGTGGTTTCTCATGGCGAGCATGGCCATCGGCGTGGCCGCATGCCTTGTCGCCATTCCGCTGCTGCTGTTCTTCCAGAACGACATCTCGGTCGAAATGGCCAAGGAAATGCCCTTGGTGCTGCCTCAGTTCTTCTGGGTGGTCAGCGGCATCCTGGTCTTCGCCGCAATCCTCTGCGGTGTGCTTTTCCGGATATTCCAGCTGCTAAAGCGCATCGTCGGCACCGTGGGCGACGGCGATCCCTTCGTGCCGGAAAACGCCGCGCGGCTGACGCAGATGGCCTGGCTGAGTCTTGTCGTGCAGCTGCTCGGTGCGCCGCTCTCGGGGCTGGGCGCCTGGATCAACCGGATCGGCGAGGGACACACGCATATCGAGACGATGGGCGGCATCTCGGGCAACGGACTTTTGCTGATGCTGATCCTGTTCATCCTCGCCCGTGTCTTCCGCAAGGGCGCCGAGATGCGCGCCGAACTGGAAGGAACCGTGTGATGGGCGAAGACAGCAGCGAAGGAGGCAATATCGTGGTGAAGCTCGACGACCTGCTCTATGCCCGCCGCATGACGCTGACCGAACTGGCGGAGCGCATCGGCATCACCCTGGCGAACCTTTCGATCCTCAAGACCGGCAAGGCCAAGGCCATCCGCTTCTCCACACTGGAGGCGATCTGCCGGGAACTCGACTGCCAGCCCGGGGACCTGCTGGGATACGATCCCGCCGCCTGAGGCTCTCTCAGTAACCGCGAATCGCTTGACTTCGGGCGCGCTTTCCTTCAAAGGCGCGCCCGAACCGTTGGGTTTCGGCCCATCGTTCATCCGTCCGAGACAGTTGGTGCTCCCGATTTGCGGGAGCTTAATTTCCAGCCTAGACGGGGAACAGGAAATTTTCCGGCCCTCGCTCATGAGCGTGGTGTCCATTCGGGTTCCGACCCGAAAACTCCTTCCCCATCGCCAACGGACCCGCCCGAAGTGCATCAGCGCTTCGGACAAACGTAGCCGGCCGTGCGGAACGCAAGTTCCAAACGGTCACATGTGAAGGAGTAAGGCATGGATCGTTTGCAGAAAGCCGATTCGGTCGCCCAGCTCAACGCGGTCTTCAACGAGGTCGGCGTGGTGGTCATCACCCGCAACCTCGGCATGACGGTGGCTCAGTCCACCGCCCTGCGCGGCAAGATCCGTGACGCCGGTGCTACCTATAAGGTTGCAAAGAACAGTCTTGCCAAGCTTGCCATCGCGGACACCGACTATGTCGGTATCGGCGACTTCCTGAGCGGCCCGACGGCCATCGCCACTTCGGTGGACCCCGTCGCAGCTGCCAAGGCCGTCGTCGATTTCGCCAAGACGACCGACAAGATCGAGATCGTCGGCGGCTCGATGGGTTCGCAGGTTCTGGATGCTGCCGGTGTCAAGGCTCTCGCCTCGATGCCGTCGCTCGACGAACTGCGTGCCAAGCTCATCGGCCTCGTTCAGGCTCCGGCGACCAAGATCGCCCAGCTGCAGACCGCTCCGGCGGCCAAGCTGGCGCGCGTCTTCGCTGCCTACGCCGACAAGGCTGCTTGAGACTAAGCTTAAGCAACACTTTTCTTACGATTTATCCCGTTGCCGCATGAGGCGGTCTTCGGGACCACAGATCAGGAGTTATAATCATGGCCGATATCGCCAAGCTTGTTGAAGAACTGTCGCAGCTGACCGTCCTCGAGGCCGCTGACCTCGCCAAGGCTCTCGAAGAAGCATGGGGCGTGAGCGCCGCTGCTGCCGTTGCCGTGGCTGCTGCCCCGGCCGGTGAAGCCGCTGCCGTCGAAGAAAAGACCGAATTCGACGTGATCCTCACCGGCGACGGTGGCAAGAAGATCAACGTCATCAAGGAAGTCCGCGCCATCACCGGTCTGGGCCTGGCTGAAGCCAAGGCTCTCGTCGAAGGCGCTCCGAAGGCCGTCAAGGAAGGCGCTTCGAAGGCTGAAGCCGAAGAAATCAAGAAGAAGATCGAAGAAGCCGGCGGCACCGTCGAGCTCAAGTAATCTGCTGCGGGCCCTGGCCCGCGCCGATTATCGATCTTCTCGGTTCTTCCGAGCAGATGAACAGGGAAGGGCGGCTCCTCGGGGCCGCCCTTTTCCTTTGTCCGCTTGACGCCGGAACCGGATATCCATAACGCGATATATAACGTGATATGGAGTTCGTTATGACCGATGTGATCGCCCGACAGGGCGGCGTCCTGCTGGGCAGCCGCCTCAAGCGCCTGGCCGAGCGTCTTCAGGGCGATGCGGCGCAGATCATCCAGGCGGCGGGTGTCCAGGCCCAGCCCGGACAGATGGGCCTGCTGGCGGCGCTCGAAGATGGGCCGCTGACCGTGGGGCAACTGGCCGAAGCGGTCGGTTCCAGCCAGCCCGGCGTCACCCGCGCGATCGGGCAGCTGGCGGCGCTTGAACTGGTGCAGACGGTGCAGGGCAGCGACCTTCGCCAGCGCCACGTCTCGCTGACGGCGGCGGGGCAGGAGGCGATGGCCCGCGCAAGGATGCACGTCTGGCCGGGCGTCGGCCTCGCGGTGGACGAGATGTGCGGCGGCGAGACGGAGGCCCTGCTGGCGCTGGTGGCGCGCGTCGAGACGGCGATGGACGAATCCTCGATGCTGGAGCGCTATGGCCGCCTGAAGCCGCCGGTCCTCGCCATCCGCGAATTCAGCGAGGAACGGGCGCTGCACTTCAACGATATCAATGCGGAATGGATCGAGACGATGTTCCGCCTCGAACCGACCGACCGCGAGGTGCTGGAAAACCCGCAGCGCTGCATCGTCGCGCCGGGCGGCGCGATTCTCTTCGTCGAGGCGCAGGGGCTGGGCATTGTCGGCACGTGCGCCTTGCAGAAGACCGGCGAGGGCGCTTTCGAACTGACCAAGATGGGCGTGCGGGCCTCGGCGCGCGGGCTCAAGGCCGGGGAATTCCTGCTCGGCGCGATGATCGAGCGCGCTGGCGCGATGGGAGCGGAGAAGCTCTATCTCCTGACCAACAAGCGTTGCGAGGCGGCGATCCACCTCTATGAAAAGCTCGGCTTCCGGCACGATGCCGGAATCATGGCGGACTACGGCGCCCGCTACGAGCGTTGCGACGTGGCCATGCTCTACACGGGCTGAAACGCGCCACCCGCCGAGCTAGGCGTATCACTTCAGGGATTCGAGGTAGTCGATGATTTCCTTGCGCTTCTCGGGATTGGGTACGCCGATCACCATCTTGGTGCCGGGAACCATCTTTATCGGTCCCCGAAGCCAGGTGTCGAGCGTCTGGCGGTCCCAGGTCACGCCCGAGGCCTTGAGCGCGGGGCTGAAGTTGTAGCCCGGCACGTCGCCGGCCTTGGTCCCGACGATCCCGAACAGCGAGGGGCCGACACCGTTCTTGCCCGGCTCCACCGAATGGCACGAGCGGCAGGTGGCGAAGGCCGCAGGGGCGTTCGAGGTGGAGGTCTCGGGCGAGGTTGCCGCAGCGGGCGAGAACGGGGCCGTTTCCGATGTGTCCTGATCCGAACCGCCACAGGCAGCGAGGAAGAGCAGCAGGGCGGCAACAATCAGGCGAGCAGGTGTCATGGTTCCTCCGGCACGGGCGATCCCTATTCGAGACGGGTCGGGATGGAAAGCCCATGATCGAGCGCAAATTGCCGCCCGCTATCGGCAGGAATTTTCTTTCGCTTGCCGGTCCCCTCCCCTATCGACCCTGCCGATAATGGCGACACAGCATCTTCCTTCGACTTTCCGGGCCGAACTGGGCGCGACCCTGCGCCTTGCAGGGCCGCTCGCGCTCGCCAATCTCTTGCAGATGGCGGTCTTCGCCACCGACGTGATCTTCGTGGCGCGCCTCGGCCAGCAGGCATTGGCGGCATCGAGCCTCGCCATTGCGATCGTCGCGCTGATGATGATGGGGATCAACGGCGTGACGGGCGCCGTCGCCCCGCTGATCGCCGCCGAGATCGGCCGTCGCCACAACGCGGTGCGCGAAGTGCGCCGTTCCGCGCGCATGGCGCTCTGGGTCGCGGTGCTGTTCAGCCTCGGCGCCATCGCGATCTCGCAGTTCGGCGACTGGCTGATGGAGGTGACCGGGCAAGAGCCGGAAGTCGCGGGCCTCGCCGCGCATTTCCTCAAGATCGTGTCGATCGCCGTGCTGCCGATGACGGTCGCCAACGTGCTGAGGACGTTCGTGTCCGCGCTCGGCAGGCCGATCTTCGCGACCGTCATCACCGCGCTGGCGATCGGCGTGAACGCCCTGGGCAACTATGTGCTGGTCTTCGGCCACTTCGGTTTTCCGGCGCTCGGCCTGATGGGCTCGGCGCTGGCCAGCATCACCACCGCGACCGTCATGGTGCTCGCCTATGCCCTGGCCATCCGCAGCGACCGTAGGCTGCGTCGCTACCATGTGTTCGGACGTATCTGGCGGCCTGAATGGCAACGCCTGCGCCAGATTCTGGCGCTCGGCCTGCCGATCGCGGCAACGCTGATCGCCGAGGGCGGCCTGTTCAGCGGCGCCGCCTTCCTGATGGGCCGCATCGGCGAGGCGCAGCTGGCCGCGCATACGGTGGCCTTGCAGATCGCCGCCTTCGCCTTCCAGGTGCCGTTCGGTGTCGGGCAGGCGGCGACGATCCGGGTCGGTTATCATTTCGGCGCAGGAAACCGGGTCGGCGTCGGTCTGGCGGGCTGGGCGGCAATCACCGTGGCGATGATCTTTATGGTCGTCTCGGCCTCGACGATGCTGCTGGCCCCGCGCTTCATCCTCTCCGCCTATGTCGATGTCTCGGCGCCGCAGAACACCGTCCTCATCGGCTTCGCGCTGGAGTTCCTGTTCGTGGCGGCGATATTCCAGCTCACCGACGGCCTCCAGGCGGTGGCCGCAGGCGCGCTGCGCGGCATCCAGGACACCCGCGTGCCGATGGCCATCGCCCTCTTCGGATACTGGGCCGCCGGGTTCGCCACCTCGGCAGTGCTGGGTCTGTTCACGCCGCTGGAAGGCGTGGGCGTCTGGATCGGGCTTGCGGTTGGCCTGACCGTAGCGGCGGTGATGCTGATCGCCCGCTGGCACTGGCGCGAAGAGTTCCACCTCGACCTGGTTTAACGCTCTCGTCTCATCTTGCGTCCAAACCGGATAAGAAATTTTTGGCAGCGATGTGCTTGACGCCGCTACAGGGGCGAACCATATCCACGGCCGTTGGCACTCTCTCAGTGTGAGTGCCAACTCCAGTTTCTTGTCCTTTAGTTCGTAGGATTAGGGAGATCCCCATGACTTTCCGCCCGCTGCACGACCGTGTTCTCGTGCGCCGCGTCGAGGCCGAAGAAAAGACGGCCGGTGGCATCATCATTCCCGACAGCGCCAAGGAAAAGCCGGCTGAAGGCGAAATCGTCGCCGTCGGCACCGGCGCCCGCGCTGAAAACGGCACCATCACCCCCCTCGACGTCAAGGTCGGCGACCGCGTGCTGTTCGGCAAGTGGTCGGGCACCGAAGTCAAGGTCGGCGGTGAAGACCTGTTGATCATGAAGGAATCGGATATCCTCGGCGTTATCGGCTGAGCTTCCTGATTTCCGACTTTTCCAGTTTTCTAAAAGGAATTCAAAATGGCAGCCAAGGACGTAAAGTTCGGCCGCGACGCGCGTGAACGCATTCTCGCTGGCGTCGATACCCTCGCCAACGCCGTCAAGGTGACCCTGGGCCCCAAGGGCCGCAACGTCGTGATCGAGAAGAGCTTCGGCGCTCCCCGCATCACCAAAGACGGTGTCTCGGTCGCCAAGGAAATCGAACTCAAGGACAAGTTCGAGAACATGGGCGCCCAGATGCTGCGCGAAGTGGCCTCGAAGGCCAACGACGCAGCCGGTGACGGCACCACCACCGCGACGGTTCTCGCCCAGGCGATCGTGCGCGAAGGCATGAAGTCGGTTGCCGCCGGCATGAACCCGATGGACCTGAAGCGCGGCATCGACCTCGCTGTTGGCAAGGTCATCGAGAACATCAAGGGCCGTTCGAAGGCCGTTGCCGGTTCTTCGGAAATCGCCCAGGTCGGCGTAATCTCCGCCAACGGTGACGTGGAAGTCGGCGAAAAGATCGCCGAAGCCATGGAAAAGGTCGGCAAGGAAGGCGTCATCACCGTCGAAGAGGCCAAGGGTCTCGAATTCGAACTCGACGTCGTCGAAGGCATGCAGTTCGACCGCGGCTACCTGTCGCCCTACTTCGTCACCAACCCCGAGAAGATGACGGTCGAGCTCGAAAACCCGTACATCCTCATCCACGAGAAGAAGCTGTCCTCGCTCCAGGCGCTGCTGCCGATCCTCGAAGCCGTGGTGCAGTCGGGCCGTCCGCTCCTCATCATCGCCGAGGATATCGAGGGTGAAGCCCTTGCCACACTCGTCGTCAACAAGCTGCGTGGCGGCCTGAAGATCGCTGCCGTCAAGGCTCCGGGCTTCGGCGATCGCCGCAAGGCCATGCTGGGCGACATCTCGACGCTGACCGCTGGCGAGATGATCTCGGAAGACCTCGGCATCAAGCTTGAGAGCGTCACGCTCGGCATGCTCGGCCAGGCCAAGAAGGTCACCATCGACAAGGACAACACTGTCATCGTCGACGGCGCCGGTGCGGCTGACGACATCAAGGGCCGCGTCGAGCAGATCCGTGCCCAGATCGAAGTCACCACCAGCGACTACGACCGCGAGAAGCTCCAGGAGCGTCTGGCCAAGCTTGCTGGCGGCGTGGCCGTCATCAAGGTCGGCGGTGCGACCGAAGTCGAAGTGAAGGAACGCAAGGACCGCGTCGACGACGCTCTCCACGCGACCCGCGCTGCCGTTGAGGAAGGCATCGTCCCCGGTGGCGGCACCGCGCTGCTCTACGCAACGCGCGCCCTCGAGGGCCTGACCGGTATCAACGACGACCAGACCCGCGGCGTAGACATCGTCCGCAAGGCGATCACCGCTCCGCTGAAGCAGATCGCCGAGAACGCGGGCCACGACGGCGCCGTCGTCGCCGGCAAGCTGCTCGACGGTTCGGACGAATCGCTCGGCTTCAACGCCGCGACCGACGTCTATGAAAACCTCGTCGCCGCCGGCGTCATCGACCCGACCAAGGTCGTGCGCACCGCGCTGCAGGATGCGGCTTCGGTCGCCGGTCTGCTGATCACCACTGAAGCGGCGATCAGCGAAAAGGCCGACGACAAGCCTGCCATGCCCGCAATGCCGGACATGGGCGGCATGGGCGGTATGGGCGGCTTCTAAGCCACTCACCTTACCGACGCGAATTGGGGCCGGAGGGAGCGATCTCTCCGGCCCTTTTTCATATCCGTGATTCAAACCGGACGGATTCGTTCATCTGAGCGACAGGATTGTTCGATTTTAAGCAATTGCCCGCATAGGGCATACATTTCATCGCGCAGGGCTGGCGCTTTGCCTTATTGTCGTTAACCGTTCGGGAACATGGACAAGATTAGGGTGGGATCTGCATGATCGGGGCAGACGAACTCATCGCGCGGTGCCGCAAAGGCACTCAGCGCTTCCTTCAGGTCGCGGCCCTGACGGCCTTTGGGGTCGCCGGGGGCATTTCGCTCGGCGCCTTATCGGTGGTGCCAGCGCAGGCACGCGATCAGGCCCGTGACCAAGCTGGCATCAACGATGTGCAGGATTCGTTCGACTCGGTCTTCGGCACCGAGGACCGCGCGCCCCGCACCTATTCCAGCGATTTCGGCAAGCAGCTCGCTTCCGTGGCGAATGCCTCGCAGGGCCGTATCGGAGTGGCCGCGATGGACTTGTCCAGCGGCCGCATGGTCGATGTGCTCGGAAGCCAGCGTTTCCCGATGGCCAGCACCAGCAAGATCGCCATTGCCGCGACGTTCCTGGAAGGCGTGGACAAGGGCAAGTGGACGCTCTCCAGCGAGTTCCCGCTGATGGTGCCGGTGCCTTCAGCGCCGTTCTCCAGCACGGTCGCTCCGGTTCGTCCCGGCACCTACATGAGCGCCCGCCAGCTGATCGAGCTGATGATCACCCGTTCGAACAATTACGCCACCGACGCCTTGCTCAAGGTCGTCGGCGGGCCTTCGGCGGTTAACGCCTGGGTGCGCCGCACCGGCATCGAGGACTGGCATATCGACCGCGATATCGCGACCCTCGTGCGCGATGACGGCGCCATCGACCCGGCCAAGGTGGTCGACAAGCGCGACAGCGCCACGCCGATCGCCGTGGTCGAGCTGCTCGCCGGAATCTACAACGGCAAGTGGATGAGCAAGCAGGGCCGCGACGTCCTGCTCGGCGCCATGAGCCGCACCGTCACCGGAAAGCGCCGTATCCGCGCGGGTCTTCCGGCGGAAGTCACGGTCTCGCACAAAACCGGATCGCTCAACAACACGTCCAGCGACATCGGCATCATCGAGACGCCGGACGGCCGGGCCTATGCCGTGGCGATCTATGTGACCGGGCAAGGCACCCGCCCCAACCGCGAGGCCCGGATCGCCAGTATCGCCCGCACGATCTACAACGGCTATCTCGCCGAAGGGTCCTCCTACCGCACCGCCGCTCGCTAGGACCAGGCGGCAACGAGGCACCAAAAAAGCGCTCCGGATCGACTCCGGAGCGCTTTTTTCCTGTCCCGAGGGCCGGGCCGCGAAGCCCGGCGCCATCCAAGGATCAGTGCTGTTCGGTGCCGTCGTGCGGCGTGCCTTCGGCGTCGGTGACGTCGGCGGCGGCCTTCTCGGCGTCGGCGGCGATGTCGTCGGTCGTCTTTTCCGCCTTCTTCAGCGCGTCCTTCGCGGCGTCCTTGGTGTTGTCGGCGGCTTCCGAAGCCTGGGCGCCGATGCCGCTGACCTTGTCACCCACGTCTTCGGCGGCTTCCGAGAAGTCGTTGGCGGCCGAGGTCGCGGTGTCCGAAGCGGCGTCCTGCGTCTTTTCCGAGCAGGCTGCGAGCGACAGGGCCGCGACGGCGGCAGTGGCAGCGATGACTATCTTGCGCATGTTTTCGGTATTCCCTCGTCTGCTAAAAAGCGTTTGCTGAAAAGACAAACCCCGTGAGCCCATCCGCGCAGATGCGGGCGGCTTCGCCCCTTGGGGAGCGAAACTAGGCCTGTCGCAAATGCGTTTCAAGCAGTCGCGGGCAAACGGCGGTGGAGGGATTTGGTTCCCATCCTTTTACCGGGCGGTGATTTCACCAATCGCGTGGCACTGCCCTGCTGACGGCCAGCCCCGGCGCTGCTAGGGGTCGTGGCATGGATTCCAAGCAGCATCTCTATCTCGTCGACGGCTCGGCCTATATCTTCCGCGCCTATCACCGCCTGCCGCCGCTCACCAACCCGGAAGGCACCCCGGTCGGCGCGGTCTATGGCTATACGACGATGCTGTGGAAGCTGGCGGACGACCTCAACAAGGCTGACGGCCCGACCCACCTCGCGGTGATCCTCGACGCGGGCAGCCACTCGTTCCGCAACGACATCTACGAGGACTACAAGGCCAACCGCCCGCCGCCGCCCGAAGACCTCGTGCCCCAGTTCCCGTTGATCCGCGACGCCACCCGCGCCTTCTCGCTGCCCTGCATCGAGGAAGCGGGCTTCGAGGCGGACGACCTGATCGCCTCCTACGCCCGCGCCGCCACGGCGCAGGGCTGGGACGTGACGATCGTGTCCTCGGACAAGGACCTGATGCAGCTGGTCGGCAAGTGCGGGATCGGCGGCGGCTGCGTCGACATGCTGGACACGATGAAGAACCAGCGCATCGACATTCCCGAAGTGGTTGAGAAGTTCGGCGTCCCGCCCGAGAAGGTCGGCGACGTGCTGGCGCTGATGGGCGACGCGGTGGACAACGTGCCGGGCGTCTACGGCGTCGGCCCCAAGACCGCGACCAAGCTGATCCAGGACTACGGCGATCTTGAAGCCGCCCTGGCCGCCGCACCGTCGATGAAGAAGTCCAAGCTTCAGGAACGTCTGATCGAGCAGGCCGAGCAGGCCCGCCTCTCCAAGGTACTGGTCACGCTCAAGGAAGACTGCACGCTGCCGATGGCGCTGGAGGACTTCAAGCTAGACGCCATCCCGCCCGCGCCGCTCGCCGATTTCCTCGGCAGGCACGGCTTCACCAGCCTGCTCAAGCGCCTCGACGGCGGCAGCGGCAGTCCGGACCGTCCGACCCAGCTTCACCCGACCAAGCCTGTCACCGCAGCCAGCGGTCCTGGTGAGGGCGCCGCCCGCCAGTCTCTGCCGGAATGGCCGGCGGTGGACTATGCCGCCTACGAATGCGTGCAGACCGTCGAAGCGTTGGAGCGCTGGGTGGCGCGCGGGCTGGCTGCGCATGTGGTCGCCGTCGATACCGAGACCTCGATGCTCGATTCGATGAAGGCCGACCTTGCCGGTATCAGCCTGGCGCTGGGGCCGAACGACGCCTGCTACATCCCGCTCGGCCACGGCGGCAGCGACATGTTCGCCGAGAAGCCGCAGCAGGTGCCGCTCCAGACCGCGCTGGCCTTGCTCAAGCCGCTGCTGGAGAGCGACGCGGTGCTGAAGGTCGGCCAGAACATCAAGTATGACCTCAACGTCCTGGCGCGCCATGACATTCTGGTCGCGCCGGTCGACGATACGATGATCGTCAGCTTCTGCCTGGATGCGGGCCGCCAGATCGAGGGCATCGGCGGCGGTCACGGCATGGACGAACTGTCCGAGCGTCACCTTGCGCACAAGACCATGGCGTTCAAGGACGTCTGCGGCACCGGCAAGAAGGCGATCCCTTTCGGCGAAGTCCCGCTCGACCGTGCCACGCCTTATGCCGCCGAGGATGCCGATGTGACCTGGCGCCTGCACGCCCTGCTCAAGCCGCGCCTTTCCGACGAGGGCGGCACGCGCATCTATGAGCGCGTCGACCGCCCGCTGATCCCGGTCGTCGCGCAGATGGAGCGCCATGGCATCAAGGTCGACCGGGAGAAGCTGGCCGGCCTCTCCAGCCAGTTCGCCGAGGCGATCGGTGCGCTGGAAGGCGAGATCCATGGCAAGGTCGGGCAGGAATTCACCATCGGCAGCCCCAAGCAGCTTGGCGATATCCTGTTCGACAAGCTCGGCTACAAGGGCGGCAAGAAGGGCAAGAGCGGCCAGTATTCCACCGACCAGTCGGTGCTGGAAAAGCTGGCCGGCGAAGGCGCCGAAGTCGCCACCAAGGTGCTCGAATGGCGCCAGCTTTCAAAGCTGCGCTCGACCTATACCGAGGCCTTACAGGCGGCGATTAACCCGCAGACCGGGCGCGTCCACACGAGCTACAGCCTCGTAGGCGCGCAGACCGGGCGCCTGTCCTCGACCGATCCGAACCTCCAGAACATCCCGATCCGTACCGAGCTTGGCCGCCAGATCCGCGACTGCTTCGTGGCCGAGCCGGGCAACGTCCTGCTCGCCGCCGACTATTCGCAGATCGAGCTGCGCCTCGCCGCGCACATGGCCGACGTGCCGAGCCTGAAGGAGGCTTTCGAGCAGGGCGAGGACATTCACTCCCGCACGGCGATGGAGATGTTCGGCACGGTGGACCGCGATACGCGCGGGCGGGCCAAGACGATCAACTTCGCGATCCTCTATGGCATTTCGCGCTGGGGTCTTGCGGGCCGTCTCGGCACCGAGGCGGACGAAGCGCAGGCGATGATCGATCGCTATTTCGAACGCTTCCCCGGCATCCAGCGCTACATCGTCCACACCCTCGAACAGGTCCGCGAGCGCGGCTATTCGGAGACGTTGTTCGGCCGCAAGACCTGGTTCCCGCGCATCAGCTCCAAGAACGGCGCCGAGCGGCAGGGCAGCGAACGCGCCGCGATCAATGCCCCGATCCAGGGCACCAGCGCCGACATCATCAAGCGGGCGATGGTCCGCATGAACCCGGCGCTCGAAGCGGCAGGGCTCGGCCATGTCCGCATGCTGCTGCAGGTGCACGACGAACTCGTGTTCGAATTGCCCGAAGCCGACGTGCCGGCGGCCTCCGAAGTGATCCGCGCCGTGATGGCGGGGGCGGCGGAGCCTGCGGTCAAGCTGGACGTGCCGCTCGGCGTGGAGATCGGCCACGGCGCAAGCTGGGGCGCGGCGCACTAACCACACCTGTTCTTGACACCTCGTCATCCCCGCCTGCGCTGGGATGACGAGCATGGTTTGTGAATTCATGCCTCGCCGACCGGGCAAAACTTCGGTGGCATAGGTGCCGCACCACCTCCAACCGCCCTGTAACCCCGATGAACCGAGCCTCGTCCTGAAACTGCTGCGGTGCAGCATGGTTTCAGCACCATGATCCCGTTTCTCGAAAGCCTGCTCGGCGCGCTGCCCGTCTGGGCAGAGCGCTCCTTATCTGCGCTGCTGGCGGCCTTGCTCGGCGTGGCTATCGCGCTGCTCGCCCATGCGGTGCTGTTCCGCATCCTCCATCGGGTCACGAACCGCAGCGCGAGCGAGGCAGACGATATCGTCGTCCATCGCCTCAACCGCCCGACCCGCTGGGCCTTCCTCGCCATGGGCGTGGTCCTGGCCGCGCGCGAGACTCCGGCGCTCGAAGCCGTCTGGCAGCGGTTCGCGCCGTTCGTGATGCCGCTGCTGACGGGCTGGGTCGCGGTCGCCGTGCTGCGCGCCTTTGTCGAGGCGATGATGGTGCGCGCCGATATCTCGGTGGAAAACAACCGCAATGCCCGCCGCCGCCGTACCCGGCTGGCGATCTTCAGCCGCATCGGCACGTTCCTGATCGTGTTCCTGACCGTCTCGGGAATGCTTGCCTCAGTGCCCGGCGTGCGCGAGATCGGAGTGACCCTGATGGCTTCCGCCGGACTTGCTGCGCTGGCGGTCGGCGCGGCGGCGCAGCCCGCGCTCAAGGCCCTGATCGCGGGTTTCCAGATGGCGATGACCGAGCCGATCTCGATCGACGACGTTATTATTCTCGACGGGGAATGGGGCCGGATCGAGGATATCCGCACGACTTACGTGGTCGTGCGGCTGTGGGACGAGCGGCGTCTCGTTGTGCCGTCCAACCGCTTTCTGGAGGACACCTTCCAGAACTGGACCAAGACCACCTCGCAGCTGCTCGGCACGGTGTTTCTCTACCTCGACCAGGGCACCGACATCGGTCCGATCCGCGAGGAATATACTCGCCAGATCAAGGCTCATCGCCTCTGGGACAAGCGCGCGCAAGTGCTTCAGGTGACGGACTGCAAGGACAGCGCCATCGAAGTCCGCCTGCTGATGAGCGCCAGGGATGGCCCCACCCTGTTCGACCTGCGCTGCGAAATCCGCGAGACGATGATGGACTGGATTCGCCGCAACCAGCCCGAGGCGCTGGTGCGGCGCCGGACGCTGCCGGTGGCGCCCGTCGAACTCGGTGCGACAGCAGGGCTCGCCGAACTGGTCGCCGCTTCGGGCAGCGGCGATGCCCGCAGAGCCAACTGAGCTATACAATTTATGCGGGCGATATTGCAGATCAGGCTTAGGCATTGACCGCGAGGCGAATTTACTCGAACCCAACGGGCCATGAGCAAAACAGACGTCGTCATAGTGGGAGCGGGACATGGCGGAGCGCAATGCGCGATCGCCTTGCGCCAGAACGGGTTCGCAGGGACCATCACCGTCATCGGCCGCGAGCCGGAATATCCTTATGAGCGCCCGCCGCTCTCCAAGGAATATTTCGCCCGCGAGAAGACCTTCGACCGGCTCTACATCCGCCCGCCGACGTTCTGGGCGGAGAAGGAAATCACTTTCAAGCTCGGCACCGAAGTCACCAAGGTCGATCCCGAGGCGCATGAACTGACGCTCTCGAACGGTGAGACCCATGGCTATGGCAAGCTGGTCTGGGCGACCGGCGGCGATCCACGCCGGCTTTCGTGCTCGGGCTCGGACCTTGCCGGGGTCCATGCCGTGCGCACCCGCGAGGACTGCGACACCCTGATGGCCGAAGTCGATGCGGGCACCAGGAACGTGGTCGTGATCGGCGGCGGCTACATCGGCCTCGAAGCGGCGGCGGTGCTTTCGAAGATGAAGCTCAACGTCACGCTGCTGGAAGCGCTGCCGCGCGTGCTGGCGCGCGTGGCGGGCGAGGAGCTTTCGACCTTCTATCAGGACGAGCACCGCGACCACGGCGTCGATCTGCGCACGGGCGTCGCGGTCGAGTGCCTCGAAGGCGACGGCCACAAGGTTACCGGCGTGAAGCTGGCGGACGGCGAAGTGCTGGCCGCCGAGGCGGTGATCGTCGGCATCGGCATCGTCCCGGCGGTCGGCCCGCTGATCCTTGCCGGAGCGGCGGGGGCCAACGGCGTGGACGTGGACGAATATTGCCGCACCTCACTGCCCGACATCTACGCCATCGGCGACTGCGCGGCCTTCGCCTGCGATTTCGCGGGCGGCACGGTGATGCGGGTGGAATCGGTGCAGAACGCCAACGACATGGGCACGTGCGTGGCCAAGGCGATCTGCGGAGACGAGAAGCCCTACAAGGCGTTCCCGTGGTTCTGGTCGAACCAGTATGACCTCAAGCTCCAGACGGCGGGGATCAACCTCGGCTTCGACCAGACGGTGATCCGCGGCAATCCCGAGGACCGCAGCTTCTCGGTGATCTACCTGAAGGAAGGCAAGGTCCTCGCGCTCGACTGCGTGAACATGGTCAAGGACTACGTTCAGGGCCGCAAGCTGGTCGAGGCAGGCGCAAAGCCCGATCTCGCCGCGCTGGCGGACAAGGACAGGCCGCTCAAGGAACTGCTGTAAATTCGGGAGAATCCTCCCCGCCATCCGGTGGGGAGGTCTCCAGGCGCCGGGCCGCCCATTGCGCCGCTTCCGCGACGGCGGGGTCGGGGTCGGCCAGCAGCGGCGAGACTTGCGCCATCAGCGCGGCATCTGCGCTGTTCCCTGCCGCATAGAGGCAGTTGCGCACGAAGCGGTCGCGCCCGATGCGCTTGATCGGCGAGCCGGAGAACAGCTTGCGAAAGCCCGCATCGTCCAGCGTCAGCAGGTCGGCGATGTGCGGGGCGGTCAGTTCCGCGCGGGGCAGGAAGGCTTTCAGGCGGTGCGCGGTCTCGGCGAACTTGTTCCACGGGCAGACCGCAAGGCAATCGTCGCAGCCGTAGATGCGATTGCCCAGACCCTCGCGGAATTCCTCGGGAATCGGCCCCTTGTGCTCGATGGTGAGGTAGCTGACGCAGCGCCGCGCATCGAGGCGATAGGGCGCGGGAAAGGCCTGAGTCGGGCAGGCGTCCTGACAGGCACGGCAGGACCCGCAGCGGTCGCGGCCCTCGGTGGAGAGCGGCAGCTCCAGCGTCGTGTAGATCTCGCCGAGGAACAGCCAGGAGCCGTGCTCGCGGCTGACCATGTTGGTGTGCTTGCCCTGCCAGCCGAGGCCGGCGGCGGCGGCCAGCGGCTTTTCCATGACCGGCGCGGTGTCGGTGAAGACCTTGACCCCGGCAGGACCCAGCCCGCGCTTGTCGGCTTCCGAGACCAGCCAGCGGGCGAGGTTCTTGAGCGCCTTTTTCACCCAGTCGTGATAGTCCGCGCCTTGCGCATATACCGAGATGCGGCTCACCTCCGGCGTATCGGCAAGGGCCAGCGGATCGCTTGCGGGGGCATAGCTCATGCCCAGCGCGATCACCCGCCGGGCCTCTGGCCAGAGCCCCTGCGGAGAGCGGCGATGGTGGGCGCGGTCGGCCATCCATTCCATCGATCCGTGCATGCCCTCGGCCAGCCACGAATCGAGCCGCGCCGCGCGCTCCGGGTCTTCCTCGGCTGAAGCGACGCCAAACGCGCAGAACCCCAGCTCTCGGGCTTGAACCTCGAGATCGCGGGTCAGGGCATTCAGCGCATCGTTAACCAAGCTTGCGGACTTTCCGGTTCATAGGCACGTCAAGGAATGCCGTCGCATTAGGAGATTGGTCCTTGGCCAGCAACTTGGAAGGGCCGCCCCTCGCGATCGAGGCGCAGGGCCTCGTCAAACGCTTCGACGGGTTCACGGCGGTGGACGGCGTGGACCTGCGGGTGCCGGTCGGCGCGGTCTACGGCTTTCTCGGCCCCAACGGCGCGGGCAAGACCACGACCTTGCGGATGTTGCTGGGCATCATCGATCCCGACGCGGGAAGCCGCAAGATCCTCGGTGCCGAGCGGCCCCACGACGTGGCCCATGCCATCGGCTACTTGCCGGAAGAACGCGGCCTCTACCCCGCAATGAAGGCCACCGAGGCGATCGCTTTCCTCGGCGCGCTGCGTGGGTTGCCGCTGAAGGAAGGGCGTCGCCGCGCGCACGAAATGCTGGAGCGGCACGGCCTCGGCTATGCGGCGGACCGGCAGATTCGCCAGCTTTCCAAGGGCATGGCGCAGCAGGTGCAGATTCTCGGCACGCTGGTCCATCAGCCCCGGCTGGTGATCTTCGACGAGCCGTTTTCCGGTCTCGATGCACTCAACCAAGGCAAGCTGGAACGGATGATTCGCGGGCTTGCCGAGGCAGGAACGACCGTGATCTTCTCCACCCACGTCATCGCCCATGCCGAGCGCCTCTGCGACGACGTCGCGATCATCGCCGGGGGCAAGGTGCCCTTTGCCGGTCCCGTGGATGCCGCGCGGGATCGCATTCCGCAGCAAGTCCGCCTCGAAACGCGGGAGCGGGACGGGCCTTGGCGTGCGGCTCTGCCCGAGGATGCCCGGCGCGAGGGGACATTCTGGAATTTCTCGCTGCCGGAAGGCGGTGTCGAGCCGCTGTTGCGCGCGCTGATCGAGGGCGATGCAGGCATTCTCTCGCTGTCGATCGAGCGGGCGGGGCTGCACGATGCTTTCGTCGCCATCGCCGGGGAGGCGGCGGCGCGGGCGCTTGAAGCGGGCGGCGAGCAGGAGGCCATGCGATGAGCGGCCGTCTTTCCGTCCTCGCCGCCGCCTGGGTGGTTGCCCGGCGCGATTTCACGGCGATCCTGTTCAGCCGCAGCTTCTTCTTCTTTCTGCTGGGACCGCTGTTTCCGGTGGTGATCGCGGTCTTGGCGGGCAGTCTTGGCTCGCGCGTCGATGCCAGTCAGGAGCGGCCGGTGCTCGGCGTGGCGATGACGGCGTCCGACGTGCAGGCGCTGGAACGCGCCCGCGCCCGACTCGCGCCCGCGCTCGAAGAGGAGCTGCCGAAGCTGGTGACGATCCGCAGGCTGGCAGAGGGCAAAGGCTATGATCCAACACCGGCTCTCGCACCGGGCAAGGCGAAAGTGGCGGCGATGCTGACCGGATCGCTGGAAGCGCCGGTGCTGACCGGACCCGGCGGATTGATCGAGGTATGGCGTGGGCCGGTGGCGATGCTGGCGGCGCAGGCTAGCTCGGGAACGGTGCCTGCCTATCCTGCCGTCGCGCTGAAACCGGTGGCACGTAGCGATGCCAGCGAACGCAAGGGCCGCTTCGCTACCGCGCAGGGCGCGCAGACGCTGCTGTTCCTGCTGACGATGATGCTGGCAGGCATGGTCCTGTCCAACCTCGTCGAGGAAAAGGGCAACAAGATCATCGAGGTGCTGGCCGCGGCCGTGCCGATGGACGCGGTGTTCCTCGGCAAGCTCTTCGCCATGCTCGGGGTTTCGCTGGTCGGTATCGCCACCTGGGCGGCGACGGCGGGGCTGCTCTGGCTTGGCGGCGGCATTGCGCCAGAACGCCTGCCCGATCCGGCGGTCGGCTGGCCGCTGCTGATCGGCCTCGGCGTGGTTTACTTCGCCATGGCCTATCTGTTGCTCGGGTCGGTATTCCTGGCGATCGGCTCGATGGCGACGACCGTGCGCGAGGTGCAGACGCTGTCGATGCCGGTGACGATGGCGCAGCTCATGGTGTTCTTCTTCGCCAGCTTCGCGATGACCCAGCCCGGCAGCGCGGTGGAGATCGCCGCCGTTCTGGTGCCTTTCAGCTCGCCTTTCGCGATGCTGGCGCGCGCGGCGCGGGAGCCGGCGCTCTTGCCCCATGTCCTGGCGATCGGCTGGCAGGTGCTCTGGGTTGCGCTGCTGGTGCGCGGCGGGGCGCGGCTGTTCCGTTCGCGGGTGATGAAGTCCGGACCGGCGGGGAAGGCGAAGCGCTCCGGCTTCCGGCTGTTGCGCCGCCGATAATCCCGGCAACCGCTGGTACGGACGGCGGGACTCGAACCCGCACGATCAAGGATCAAGGGATTTTAAGTCCCCTGCGTCTACCATTCCGCCACGTCCGCACGAGGCTACCCATTTCCAGGGTACTCGGCGCGATCTGGCAGATCGCGCGCGCCGGGGCAACCGGTATGAACGGGTTATGCCGAACCGATGCTCACGTCATTCGACATTGAGGCGGGCGCGCATTTCCTTGCCGGGCTTGAAATAGGGGACGCGCTTTTCCGGAACGTCCACGCTTTCGCCGGTGCGCGGGTTGCGTCCGGTGCGGCCTTCGCGGTGCCGGGTGGAGAAAGCGCCGAATCCGCGCAGTTCCACGCGGCCGCCATCGGCCAGGCGCTGGGTTATCTCGTCGAAGAAGGTGTCCACCGCGCGCTCGACATCCTCGGCGCGAAGCTCGGGATTCTCCTTGGCGAGTGCGAGCAGCAGTTCGGATCGGATCATCGCGTGCTTCCCTTTCAAAATGCCCTTCGGAAAAATCCAGAGATCGAAAACGCAGGCCACTGGCGAATCATAATATTTCACACGACCCGGCTTCGTCTTCCCAAGAAAATGCCATTCCGGTGCCATTTGCGCAATGGCTCTCCAGGGGTAGCGAAATCTCGGGGATCGTTCCTTTGTGGGACTGCCCGTTAGCGTGTCTGCCGGGCATTTACACCACCGATTTGGCCGCTAACGTCCGCTCTTTCAAGCTCGCGAAACAGGCTTTCGGGAGAAGGCGACAGGCCTTTGGGGCGACAGGATTGAAGAAGGGCGCATGAAAGATATCGCAACCTGGAACGAGGGGGACTGGATCGCCGCGATCGGCGCCGTTCTCCTCTTTGCCGTGCTCGCCATCGGCGGCGTGATCGCCACCCGCAAGAGCGAGGAATTCGTCGGCCACCCGCGCGGCCTGTTCGTGCTGTTCTATGCCGAGATGTGGGAGCGTTTCTCCTACTACGGCATGCGCGCGCTGCTGATCCTCTATCTCACCAAATTCTGGCTGTTCAATGACGGCAGCGCGAATCTGGTCTACGGCGCCTATACCAGCCTCGTCTACATCACCCCGGTGCTGGGCGGCTATCTGGCTGACCGCTACCTCGGTCAGCGCAAGGCGGTGCTGTTCGGCGGCATCGTGCTCGCCGTGGGCCATCTGTTCATGGCTTACGAGGGCATTCAGGGCGCGACCGATCCGCTGGTCAAGCAGGCGGACCCGGCGATCAACGTATTCTGGCTGGCGCTGGCGCTGATCATCGTTGGCTCGGGCTTCCTCAAGGCGAACATCTCGGTGATCGTCGGCCAGCTCTACAAGATGACCGATTCCCGCCGCGATTCGGCCTATACGATCTTCTACATGGGCGTGAACACCGGCGCCGCGCTGGGCACGATCCTGGTCGGCTATCTGGGCGAGACCATCGGCTGGTCGTGGGGCTTCGGCCTTGCCGGCATCGGCATGGTGCTGGGCCTGCTGATCTTCGTAGCCGGTCGCCCCGCGCTCAAGGGCCGGGGCGAGCCGCCCAAGCCGCTGGCGAAGAAGGGCGAAATGGTCCTTTACGGTATCGGCATCGGTTCGGTCGCCGTGATCTGGTTCCTGATCCAGTACGTCAGCGTGATCCAGTCGCTGCTGGTGGTCTCGGGCATCGCGATGCTGGGGTACACGCTTTACGAAGCCTTCAAGCTGCCCAAGGAACCGCGCGAGCGTATCTTCGCGATCCTGTTCCTGATCGCGCTGAACCCGATTTTCTGGGGCCTGTTCGAGCAGGCGGGCGGTTCGCTGAGCCTCTATACCGACAAGTTCGTCGATCGCGGCGGGGTGCCGACCAGCCTGTTCCAGTCGATCAACCCGATCTACATCGTGCTGTTCGGGCCGATCTTCGCGGCGCTCTGGCAGTATCTCGGCAGGAAGGGCATCGAGCCTTCGGCACCGGCCAAGTTCGGCCTTGCGCTGATCCAGGTCGGCCTCGGCTTCCTGGTCTTCGTCTGGGGCGCGAGCACCGGCAATGCGGCGGCGATGACGCCCGTGCTCTTCGTGTTCCTGATCTACGCCCTGCACACGACCGGCGAGCTTTGCCTGTCGCCGGTGGGCCTCTCGGCGATGACCCGCCTTTCGCCGCTGCACCTCGGCAGCTTCATCATGGGCGCCTGGTTCTACATGACCGCCGTGGGCAACTTCGTGGCGGGCAAGATCGGCGAGGCGACCGGCGGCGAAAGCGGCGTGATGGACAAGCAGGTGACGCTGGGCATCTATTCCACGATCGGCTGGACTACGATCGGCGTGGCCGTGGTGGTGTTGGCGCTCTCGCCGCTGGTGAAGCGCTGGATGCACCTCGACACGCTGGAGGATCGCGGCATCGACCGTGATCTCGCGGGCCAGAGCGAACTAGGGCTTGAGGCGCAGCAAGCCGGGTTCCATCCGGAACCGAAACCGCACTGACATCAAACCGGCCCGGCGAACCCAGAGTTCTCCGGGCCGGACTCTATTCGAACAGGGGAAACTGACATGAGGGTATCGCCGACATGGCGGCGCTGGTCGTCCACGCTCGTCCTGGGCGCGGCACTGGCGCTGGGCGCTACGGGCGCGGATGCGAAGAAGCAGGACAAGAAGGCGGCACCCATCGTCGCCGATCCTTATCCGTCCACCTACAAGTCTTATCCGGGCACGCCGACCGCACTCGTCGGCGCCACCATCTATGATGGTCGCGGCGGCCGGATCGACAACGGCGTGGTACTGTTCCGCGACGGCAAGCTGGTCGGCATCGGCGGCGCCGACATGGCGATCCCCGAAGGCTTCACCAATATCGACGGCACCGGCAAGTTCGTCACCCCCGGCGTGATCGACATCCACTCGCACCTCGGCGTCTATCCCTCGCCCGGCGTCGACGCGCTGTCGGACGGCAACGAGATGACCAGCCCGACCACGCCCGACGTCTGGGCCGAACATTCGGTCTGGCCGCAGGACCCCGGCTTCACCCGCGCGCTGGCCAACGGCGGCGTCACCAGCCTCCAGATCCTGCCCGGCTCGGGCAACCTCATCGGCGGCCGCGCGGTCACGCTCAAGAACGTGCCGAGCATCACCGTGCAGGGCATGAAGTTCCCCGGCGCGCCCTATTCGCTGAAGATGGCCTGCGGCGAGAACCCCAAGCGCGTCTACGGCGGCAAGGGCCAGAAGCCCTCGACCCGGATGGGCAACATGTCCGTCGATCGCCAGGCCTGGATCGATGCCCGCAAGTATATGGACGGTGATCATTCGGAGCGCGATCTCGGCAAGGATACGCTGGAAGGCGTGCTGAAGGGCGAAATCCTCGTCCAGAACCACTGCTACCGCGCCGACGAGATGGCGCAAGTGATCGATATGTCCAAGGAAATGGGCTACAAGGTCACCGCCTTCCACCACGCCGTGGAAGCCTACAAGATCGCCGATCTCCTGCGCGAGAACGACATCTGCACCGCCGTCTGGGCCGACTGGTACGGCTTCAAGATGGAAGCCTACGACGGCATTCCCGAGAACGCCGCGCTGCTCGCCAATGCGGGGACCTGCGTGGTGATCCACTCGGACGACGAGAACGGCATCCAGCGCCTCAACCAGGAAGCCGCCAAGGCTCAGGCCGACGGCCGCCGCATCGGCATCGACATTCCCGATGCCAAGGTCATCGGCTGGTTCACCTACAACGCCGCCAAGACCATGGGCATCGGCGAGAAGACCGGCAGCCTCGAAGCGGGCAAGATGGCCGACGTGGTGCTGTGGAACGGCAATCCGCTCTCGGTCTATTCGCGCCCGGAGAAGGTGTGGATCGACGGCGCCCTGATGTTCGACGCGCAGGACGCCAAGCGCCGTCCGGTCAGCGATTTCGAACTCGGCCAGCCCGGCGAAGGAGACGTGAAATGAGCCGCCGCGCCCTCATCATTGCCCTCGCGGCGGTAGCACTTCCCGCGATGGCCAGCGCGCAGGAATTCGCGATCACCAATGCCACCGTCGCCACAGGGGACGGCAGCGCGCCGATCGAGCACGGCACCGTCCTGGTGCGCGGCGGCAAGGTCGTCGCCGCCGGACCCAGTGTCGCGGTGC
>PJTO01000171.1_pt1 | contig 67289 bp, 68 predicted proteins | sample 1512101 | NCBI WGS metagenome assembly PJTO01 (sample SAMN08177690, study PRJNA422409) | Soil metagenome, whole genome shotgun sequencing project.
ATCGATCGCAATTTGAGGCTTCGTCTGAAAGACTGCCTCGTCTGGTATCTTTGCTTTATGGCGTCGCTCTGGGTCGTCCAGCCAGATCTCGGGCAGGTAAAGCTGCCAGGCGATCGGCAAGCTCGCGCCCTCATTGGCTATGGAGAGGCTGACAGCGACTTGGCAGTTATCTTGTTTGCCGAGTTGTCCGCAATATTGACGCGCGACACCGACCGAGTGTTTGCCCTTCTTCGGAAAACCCGTGTCATCGATAATCCAGGACGTGATCGGCCCGCTGCGCTCGATCATCTGTGGCAATACCCAATCTCGGACACGCCTTATCAATGCTTCATCAGACCACGGCGCCTGCCCCACAAAATGCAGTAAAGACTGATGTTTGGCCGAAACACGCGCCGGTGCTGTCACCGCCGCCAGCGGTTCCACGCTCTTGCGTGCCACTGGCATCATCAACCCAATACAATAATCTCGAAGCGGCTCTGCACGATCCGCATGCCCGATGACTTCGGTTAGCGCTTCAACATATCCATCAAACGAGCTTGCCTCGGTCTCGCCGGTCGTCACCATGCCGCTCACCCGTCGCTATGAATCGGCAGTATATCACAATCGATTCGCCAGCGAATCCCCCAGACCGCGATTTTTGTGACTCAGTAAGAGTAAGAGGTCGTTTGAAAAATGCCCGAGGGGCATTTTTGCGCGGCACCGGCCCACGCCCCCACCCTACCACCCAACGATAGTATCCTGCGGGTGGTAGGGTGGGGGCGTGGGCCGGTGCGGCCAAAATCCGCCTGCGGCGGATTTTCAAACAATCTCTGGTCACCACCGATCTCGCAATTTGCGCGCACAATCGTTATGTAGGCCCCATGACCGAATACCAGATCGTCGAACCCGGAAGCGAAACCGTCCTGCGTGACGGTACCATCAAGCTGCACGGCCCCGAGGGCTTCGAGGGCATGCGCAAGGCAGGCCGCCTTGCCGCGATGATCCTCGACGAGATCGCACCGATGGTGCAGCCCGGTGTCACCACCGCCGCCATCGACGACAAGGTGCGCGAACTGACGCTGGACGGCGGCGCGGTGCCGGCCACGCTTGGTTACCGGGGCTATGCGCATTCGTGCTGCATCTCGATCAACCATGTCGTCTGCCACGGCATTCCGTCGGAAAAGACGATCAAGGACGGCGATATCGTCAATATCGACGTGACCCCACTGCTCGACGGCTGGCACGGCGACACCAGCCGCATGTATCTGGCAGGCGACGTCTCGCTGAAGGCGCGCCGTCTGGTCGATGTGACCTATGAATGCCTGATGATCGGCATCGAGCAGGCCAAGCCCGGCAACCGCGTGGGTGACATCGGCGCGGCCATCCAGGCCTATGCCGAATCGTTCCGCTACGGCGTCGTGCGCGAGTTCTGCGGCCATGGTCTCGGCCGCCTGTTCCATGATGCGCCCGAAGTGGTCCATGCCGGTCGCCCCGGCACCGGGCCGCTGCTGAAGCCCGGCATGTTCATGACGATCGAGCCGATGATCAACCTCGGAAAGCCGCCGGTGAAGCTGCTGGCGGACGGCTGGACGGCGGTGACGCGCGACAAGTCGCTTTCTGCGCAGTTCGAGCACTCGATCGGCATTACCGAGACCGGCTGCGAGATTTTCACGACCAGCCTCAAGGGCCTGCACAAGCCGCCTTACGCCTGATTTTCGCGGGGAGGGCGTTTCTTGCCGCTCCAGCACCGGTCTAACCGGTGGAATGGATGCTGAACCAAGTTCAGCATGACGGGGTGGCTGGTCGGGATGGTCGCGTCGGAGCGGAACGTGCAGCGCCGCAGGCCATGCAGCTATTTTCCGCAAGGAGCGCACTGCCGTTGCTACGCGCGCAAGGCTGACAGTCTTGGGGTGCAGAGGGGCTAAGTTTATCCTGAGCTTTGTCGAAGGGCTCCCCTGCTTTTTCTCTTTCCCCCCCCCTTCAAGCCGCCAGAGCCGCCGAAGGTTTGCTCAGCAGCGCAAGCAGCGAGATGCGGTTGAAGAACCACATTCGTTGCAGTTCTAGCCCGCTGTATTTCCGCAAGGTGTTGGCGAAAGTATAGGGCGTGTACCAGACGTTGTGGTCGGGGTGGACGCCTTCGAGGAAGGTTTCGGTTTCCGGCACGTAGTCGAAGTGGCGGGCGCGGCACTGGAAGGCGTCGGGCACGGAAATGAGGAAGAGGCCCGCGTCCACCGCCTCGATCCGGCCGAGGAAGTCGGAAACGTCGGGGACGTGCCCCATGACTTCGGGGACGAGCACCACGTCGTAGCGATCGGTTACTTGCGCGAAATCGGTGAAGAGCTGCCCTTTCACGAATGGTCGCAGCTGTTCGAGCGCCTCGCCGTGGGGATCGAGTCCGTCGAGCCGGGCGCAGTGCGCTTCGAGGCGAACGTGGAGGGAAGTGCGCGGATCGGTGATCGGCCAGTCCGCGCAGCCGACGTGGAGCACGCGCTGGTCGGATAGCAGGCTGGCGAAGACGTCCATCCGGTCCAGCGAGGCCAGTTCCGATCCCACCGGTACGCGCTGGAGGAAATAGGGCGCGTGGATGCGTTCGAGGGGTGAGCCTGCGGGCGGTTCGGGGGCGGGCGGCGGGGAAGGTGGTTGCGGGGATGGCGGCGGAGATGCGATCTCGCGCACATCGGCCTTGTGCATGTCCTCGTAAGTGCGCAGCGTCGAGCCCCAGAGCTGGTGTGCATAGACCGGATCGCGGCCTTCGTAGGTGACACCGGTGAAGTGGCGCGGGATGAACGTGTGGCTGGGGTAGATCCGCAGCGGGGTATAGGCGAACTTGCGGTAGCAGTCGGTCAGGCGCTGCGGTCCCACGGTTTTCCACGCCATGCCCTCGATCACCGAAGGGCTGGCGGCGATGTCCTCGACGATCCGCTTCACGAAAGCATTGCCTGCCTCGCAGCCGAAATAACCCGCGGCGATCAGGCCGGGCCGGGCGATCTCGCTTTCCCAGCAGGCGAAGGCCTCGCAGTCCAGCAGGTCATCGTCCAGCGGGCGCAGGCAGATGGAATCGGCATCGAAGACCAGCCCGCCGTGTTCGAGCAGGATTTCCCAGCGCATCATGTCGGCCACGCCGTTGAGTTCGCGCGGCGCCATCGCGGCCATGTGGGGGCCGTTGATCCAGTCGCGCCCTTCCAGTTCGGCATTGCCCCAAAGGGGGAACTCCCAGTCGGGATGGGCGTGCTGCCAGGTCCGGATGCAATTGTCGGGGCGGCGGGTTTCGTCGCCGACCCAGATAAAATGGAAGCATTTCGGAATCATCGCGGTGGTTCCCGGTGGACGAGGATCGTCCTTTTCGGGGCTAAGGCGACTGAGTGAAGCAAGTCCGAAAGCGGGCTAGGCATTCGCGCGTAAATGGGCCTGCTCACGGGGGAACGGAGCAGGCCCATCCCCCTCTGGGAGAGGGAGAAGCGATCAGCCGGAGCGGCACGCAAGTGCGGAAGTGTGCCGCTCCGGGCGGGCGACCTCCGGGGGTTTCGAGGTCAGTCCCGCGGGATGATCCAACGGATCGTCCCCAGGTAATTGCCGGCGACCGGCTGGCCGTCGGCATTGGTGGCCGGTTCGAACCGGGCACGCCTGCTGACATATTTGCAGGTGGCCTCGTCGAGGCCGGTAAAGCCGCTCGACGCGACGATGCTGCACTGGCCGACGCGGCCATTCGCATCGATGTCGAGCCGGAAACGGACGCTGCCCTGGTGTTCGGCGCGCAAGTCGGCGGTGGGATAGTCCTGCGTCGTCACCCAGCCGGAGGCCGCATTGCGCGGCAGGGCGCCCTTGGGCTGGAACCGGGCCGGAGTCTCGGTTGGCGTTGGGAGGGCGAGCGCCACCCTTTCGGTCTCGAACGCGGTCGGCGTGGCGGTGGGCACGGTCGTCGCGACCTGGACCGGATCGTTCACCGGGATCGGAATGCGCGGTGCGGGCGCGGTCAGCAGCGGCTGGTCTACCGGCTGATCGGGCTGGGCCTTGGGCTCGGGCGGTGGTGGCAGGGGAATGGGTTCGAGCTTGATCTGCGTGGCTTCGGTGCTTTTGGGCGGGTCGCTCTTGAACATGGTGACGGCAAAACCGTTGACGAGAGCAAGCACAAGCCCGCCCTGAATCAAGGCCACTATGCCGCCGGTCAGGGCCTTTTGATTGGCGTTGGCCCCGTAGCTTTCTGTGGAATGTCGATCGGCGTAGGACATCGGCAATCCTTTCCCATGGGTACACCGCGTTCTTGCGACGCCTGCTTGCGGTTCATCGCAAGTCCGGTGCACTTCATGGATAGAAGATTATCACGAACCGGTCCGATTCAAACGAATTTATATTAAGCGGGACATCTATTTAACCAAGCTAGGTGATCATCGTCCTGGTTAGTGTCTCGCTTAACGAACCGCGGCGATGGCCTTCTGCCGGCGGCGCTGCACCGAACTGCCGAGGCCGATGGCTTCGCGGTATTTCGCCACCGTGCGGCGGGCGAGTTCGAAGCCCTTGCCCTTGAGCAAGTCCACCAGCGTATCGTCGGAGAGGATCGCCTTGGGGTCTTCGGCATCGATCAGCTGGCGTATCGCCGCCTTCACCGCCTCTGCCGACGCACCTTCGCCGCTCGCCGCCGCCACGCCGGAGGTGAAGAAGAACTTCAGCTCGTACGTGCCGCGCGGGCAGTTGAGGTACTTGTTGGAGGTCACCCGGCTGACGGTCGATTCGTGCATCCCGATGGCCTCGGCCACGGTGCGCAGGGTGAGCGGGCGAAGCTGCGACACGCCCTGGCGGAAGAAAGCTTCCTGCTGCTTCACCAGTTCGCTGGCGACCTTGAGGATGGTCTTCTGCCGCTGGTCCAGCGCCTTGATCAGCCAGTTGGCGTCGGCCAGCTTGTCGGAAAGCCAGGCGCGCGAGGTCTTGTCGGGGCAATTGCCCTTGAGTTCGACGTAATAGCTGCGGTTGACGATCAGGCGGGGCAGGCTGGCCTGGTTGACTGCCACGTTCCAGCCGCCGTCACTGCGGGCGGTGACGAGGATGTCGGGCGTCACCGCCGCGCTCGCTTCGCCGCCGAAGCGCAGGCCGGGCTTGGGATCGTAGCCGCGCAGTTCGGCCAGCATGTCGGCGAAGTCCTCGTCGTCCACGCCGCACATCCGTTTGAGCCGGGCAAGATCGCCGCGGGCCAAGAGGTCGAGGTTCTCGATCAGGCGGGCCATGCAGGGGTCGTGGCGGTCGGCCTCGCGGGCCTGGAGGGCGATGCATTCGGACAAAGTGCGGGCGCCGACGCCGGTGGGGTCGAGCGTCTGCACGACGGCGAGCGCGGCTTCGGCCGCTTCGCGCTCGACGCCGAGGTCCTGCGCCACTTCGAGGAGGGTGATCGGCAGGTAGCCCGCGTCGTCGAGCTGGCCGATGATGTAACGGGCGATGGCGGCGATCAGCGGGTCGGCGGTGGCAGGGCCGACCTGCGCTTCCAGATGGGCGGTGAGCGAAGTTTCGCCGCTGCCGCGTTCGTCGATACCGGGCAGGTCCTCGCCGGAACCGGATCGCAGGACGGCGGACCATTCGCCGGTGTCGCGGTCGCGATCGAGCGTGGTGGCGTCGATATCGAGCGGCCGGTCATCCTCGCCGCGACCTTCGCCGATCAGCCGGTCCACCGGCGAATCTTCGAGCGTGGTGCGGCGGGCCTCTTCCGGGGGTTCGCCCGCTTCGGGTGCGGTGGGTGCCGGTTCGCCGCCGAGGTCAAGCAGCGGATTGGCTTCCAGGGACTCGCCGATGAAAGCCTCGATCTCGAGGTTGGACAGCGCCAGCAGCTTGATTGCCTGCTGGAGCTGCGGCGTCATCACCAAGGACTGACTTTGCCTGAGATCCAGGCGAGGCCCCAGCGCCATGGTCTAGCGGACCTGCGAACAGGAGCCTTTCGACAGGCGTAAGCCTGCCGCGAGCATCACAGCGTGAAGCCTTCGCCGAGGTAGAGGCGGCGCACGTTCTCGTCGGCGACGAGGGCTTCCGGACTGCCCGCGAAGAGCACCTGGCCGCCGTAGATGATGCAGGCGCGGTCGACGATGTCGAGCGTCTCGCGCACGTTGTGGTCGGTGATGAGCACGCCGATGCCGCGTGTCTTGAGGTCCTTCACGAGGTCGCGGATGTCGGAGATCGAGAGCGGGTCGATACCGGCGAAGGGTTCGTCCAGCAGCATGATCGAGGGCTTGGCGGCCAGCGCGCGGGCGATTTCGCAGCGGCGGCGCTCACCGCCCGACAGGGCCATGGCCGGGCTGGAGCGCAGGCGGGTGAGGCCGAATTCCTCAAGCAGGCGCTCCAGTTCGCTGGCGCGCACGTCCTTGTCCGGTTCGTTGAGTTCGAGCACGGCGCCGATGTTCTGTTCCACCGTGAGGCCGCGGAAGATCGAGGTTTCCTGCGGCAGGTAGCCGAGGCCGAGGATCGCGCGGCGGTACATCGGCAGGCGCGTCACGTCGACGCCGTCCATCAGGATGCGGCCGGAGTCGGGACGTACCAGACCCATGATCGAATAGAAGCAGGTGGTCTTGCCCGCGCCGTTCGGGCCGAGCAGGCCGAGAACCTCGCCCTTGGCGACGGAAAGCGAGATGTCGGTGAGGACGGCGCGCTTGTCGTAGCTCTTGGCGATCGAGATCACTTCGAGCCCACCCGCTTCGGCGACGGTGGGCACGTGATGGCCTGCCTGGGAAGGGTCAGCCTGTGCGGGAAGTTCGGTGGTTCCGGTCATCTTCAGAGCGGTTTAAGCATCCGCCGGTGCCTCGGCAAGTCGGCATTCGACGGATATCGAGCCGATTGGCAGGTTTCCTGCATGGTCCGGCGCCCGGTGGCGCAGGCATCGAACCGGGATCGACCGTGCCCGGAACCGGACGGCTCTGGAACCGGGTAACAATCTTGCGGGTTGAAGGGGTGAACTTGAAATCCTCTGCATCAAGTGATCTAGTGGATTTCGGGGACGGCGACCGGGGCGGTCGCCCAAGTTCGGGTAGCGGAAAACGGCCCGAAAGAATCAGAGTCGCAAACGGACGGGAAACAGCGATGGACAGGACCGGCAAGCATGACGTGATGCCAAAAGATCGGGGACCCACCAATCTGGGAGCCGGTTGGGGCGCGCCCGGCAGCCTGTCGGACAAGCCGGTGGCGCCCGAGGGCGGGTCCGCGAAGGACTGGGCCAAGGCCGACTGGCGCAGTAAGATGAGCGACAACATCGCCTATGCCCTGCTGGTCTACACCGCCTTGCAGATCTTCGTCACCGTCGGGGCGCTCAAGACGCACGGCGAGTCGCTGCTGCCCTATCTGGCGCTCGTCATCCTGGTGGTCGCGATCATTCCGGCCTGCCGCCGGTTCGAGGCGCGCTGGAACCGGCTCGACGACCGGCAGGCCCACGATCCCGCGATGGCGCCTTACTATCGCCGCGACCGCCTGATGCTGTGGTTGCTGGCGATCGGCCTGCCCTTCGCCATTGCCGGCCTGTTCAAGGGGCTTTCCCTGCTCATGGCATGAGCGGATTCCACGCGGGATTTGCGCTTGGCCCTCGCGGCGTTTAGGGCTGCGCTCCCCCGCCCTTTCGGGGATCTGGAGACCGCAAGAAGATGCTCAGCCCACAGGAAGCGCTCGGCCGCGCACAGGACCTCGTCGACCGCGCGCGCAAGGCCGGCGCCGATGCCGCCGATGCCGTGTTCGGCGCCAGTTCGTCCGAGGGCATCCAGGTCCGTCTGGGCAAACTTGAAGATGTCGAACGCTCCGAAAGCGAGCATATCTCGCTGCGGGTGTTCCTCGGCCGGCGTTCGGCCAGCATCGGTTCCTCCGACCTTTCTCCGCAGGCGCTGGACGAACTTGCCGCCCGCGCCATCGCCATGGCCGGGGCCGCGCCGGACGACGCCTATGCCGGTCTCGCGCCCGAGGAATTGCTGAGCCGGGGACCCTGGCCCGAACTCGACCAGCTCGATCCCGCCGAACCCAGCCCGCACGATCTGCGCGCCGCCGCGCTGGAGGCCGAGGATGCCGCGCGCGCCGTGGCCCGCGTCAGCAATTCCGACGGCGCCACCGCCAGTGCCGGAACCGGGGTCTTCGCGCTGGCCACCAGCCACGGTTTCGCCGGGGCCTACGGCTCGACCAGCCATTCGCTCAGCGTTTCGATCGTTGCGGGCGAGGGTGCGGCCAAGCAGCGCGACTATGCCTGGCGTTCTACCCATCACCGTGCCGACCTGCCGCCGCCTGCCGAGATCGGCATGCTGGCGGCCGAGCGCGCGGTGGCCCGGCTCGAACCGGGCCGCATGGCGAGCGGGGCGATGCCGGTGGTCTTCGATCCGCGCGTCGGCGGTTCGCTGATCGGGCACTTCACCGGGGCCATTTCCGGCAGCGCCATCGCCCGCCGCTCCAGCTTCCTGCTGGACAAGCTGGGCGAGCAGATCTTCGCGCCGGGAATCGTGCTGGTGGAGGAACCGCATACGCCGCGCGGCCTGCGCTCGCGCCCCTTCGACGGCGAGGGCCTGCCGACCCGCGCGCGCAACTTGATCGAGGACGGTCGCCCGACCACCTGGCTGCTCGACAGCGCCTCGGCGCGGCAGCTCGCCCTGGAGCCGACCGGCCATGCCGCGCGCGGCGGCGGCGGCGCGCCGGGCGTCTCGGTGGGCAACCTGCATCTTGAGCCCGGCACGGCAAGCCCGGCCGAACTGATCGCCGACATCGCCGACGGCGTCTACATCACCGAACTGATCGGCCACGGCGTCAACGGTGTGACCGGTGATTACAGCCGGGGTGCCTCCGGCTTCCGCATCGTCAATGGCGAGATCGCCGGGCCGGTCGCCGAGTTCACCGTCGCAGGCAACCTGCTGGCGATGTTCGCCGGGCTGACGGCGGCGAGCGACCTCGAATTGCACCGCGCGATCAACGTGCCGACCCTGCGGATCGACGGGATGACGGTCGCGGGGGATTGATCCGCTGCACCGGACGCAAGAACCCCGGCCTCCAAGGGGCAGGAGACCGGGGTTCCTGCAGCGCGGGCGGCGATTGGCGCCCGGCCGGTAACGGTTGCGGCGTCAGTTCGCGCCGGCACCCGACGGGATAGGGCTGCCCTGCTTCAGGTAGACCCGGTTGTCCTCGATGCGGTCCACGTTGTCGAAGGCGATGAAGTGGTGGGCGCCGTCGGAACTGTCGGAGCGGGTCAGCTTGATCTGGTCGTCCTTCACTTCGTCGATGGTGCCGACGTGCTGGCCGGTATGGTCGGTGACTTCCATGTGCTCACGGATGCGAAGCTTCTCGAACATGCGATTTCTCCGGTTAAGGTGGGTTGGCGTTCAGAGGGTTCGAATGCTTCTGTAACGGCCCGCCTCGATGCTTCGTTCCTGCATTGGTCCCACCGTGGCAACGGCGCGGCTCATGCGGATCAGGGCTGCGCGCCGAGTCCGAAAGTGGCGTCTCCGCGCGGCGAGAGCAGGACCCTGTCACCGTCCACCCCATCGATTTCCGAGACCGCGATGAACGACGAGCCTTCGCCTTCCAGCACGACTTCCTGGCCGTCGAGATGGTCGACCGTGCCGATCGCGAAGCCGTCCGCGTCGATGACCGTCATGCCCTTGCGGATCACTCCCGATTCGGTGGGCCAGGAGGTCTGGACGGGATCGAAGGGGGATGGTGAAGACGACATGGCAGGTCCTCCTGTTGGGGGCCGAGGTGCGGCCCGGTCATGACAGGAATAGCCTGCGAGCCGGCGTGGTTCCACGATTTGCGCGAAATCGCCCGCCCAGGGACTGGCCTACAACCCCTAGCGTCCCTATACCGGGGAAGGCGCTAGATGTGCTTTTCTAAGCTGTGGGAAGTTTTGCCCAACCCGCTCCAAAAGCGATCGAATTTGGGTATCGTGCAGCGCATCGGCACCGGGGCTTGCCCCGCGCCCCTGAAATCATGTGCCGGGAATGGCGCGAAAGGCCGCTTTATGGCCTTTCGAATCGCCCGGCGCCCCCTACGAATCGAACCCCCGGAGTTGTCCGCCCATGTCCCTTCTCGAAGCCCGCAAGACCTACAAGCCCTTCGAATACCCCTGGGCCTACGACTTCTGGAAGACGCAGCAGCAGATCCACTGGCTGCCCGAGGAAGTGCCGCTGGGCGAGGATTGCCGCGACTGGGCGCAGAACATCTCGGAGCATGAGCGCAACCTGCTCACCCAGATCTTCCGCTTCTTCACCCAGGCCGACGTGGAAGTGCAGGACTGCTACCACGAGAAGTACGCGCGCGTCTTCAAGCCGACTGAGATCAAGATGATGCTCACCGCCTTCTCCAACATGGAGACGGTGCATATCGCCGCCTATTCGCACCTGCTCGACACCATCGGCATGCCCGAGAGCGAATACGGCATGTTCCTCGAATATGAGGAACTGAAGGCCAAGCACGACTACCTCCAGAAGTTCGGCGTCGACAACGACGAGGACATCGCGCGCACTCTCGCCATGTTCGGCGGCTTCACCGAGGGCGTGCAGCTCTTCGCCAGCTTCGCGATGCTGATGAACTTCCCGCGCTTCAACAAGATGAAGGGCATGGGCCAGATTGTCTCGTGGTCGGTGCGCGACGAATCGCTGCACTGCGAGGGCATCACCCGCCTGTTCCACGCCTTCGTGCAGGAGCGTGGCTGCCTGACCAAGGCGGTGAAGGACGACATCGCCGACCAGTGCCAGACCACGGTTCGCCTGGAAGACGCCTTCATCGATCTCGCCTTCGAGATGGGGCCGGTCCCCGGCATGACCGCCAAGGACATCAAGAAGTACATCCGCTACATCGCCGACTGGCGCATGGGCCAGCTCGGCCTCAACCCGATCTACCTGATCGAGGACCACCCGCTGCCGTGGCTCCAGCCGCTGCTCAACGGTGTCGAGCATGCCAACTTCTTCGAGACCCGCGCGACCGAATATTCGAAGGGCGCGACGCGCGGCAACTGGAACGACGTCTGGTCGAACTTCGATTCGCGCCGCAAGGTGAAGACCAACGACGACGTGCTGGTCGTGGAAGGCACCGAGCCGGACATGTTCGGCGCGACGGAAGCGGCCGAGTAAGCGGAAGCTTGGTTTAAACGAGAAAGGCCCGGAAGCGTCGCTTCCGGGCCTTTCTCGTATCAGCACCAGGTGCCGCGGCGGCCTTTCCAGTGTTCGGCGAGGCCTTCGTCCACCAGGGTCGTGCCGAGGCTGCGGCCGTCGCGGGTGACGATGCGCAGGGCGCGGCCGTAGCGGTCCTGGTCACGGCCGTCGCCGCCCGGCTGGAGCGAGAATGGCCCCTCGTTCAGGAGGGCGATAAGCCGCTCGGTCGCCTGGGCGCCGAGCCGTGCTTCATAGCTGCATTCCGGCTTGCTGGTTTCCGGCGTGTTGATGTCGGCGATGCGGATCTTGGTGCCGTGATACCAGAAGGTGTCGCCGTCGACGACGCAGGTCTTGCGTACCGGGCCGGAGCAGCGAGCGAAGCGGGCGCTTTCGCTGTCTGGTGCCGTGAACAGGCCGCTGCCGGGAGCGCCGGTCTTCGCGCCATGCCAGTAATAGAGGGCCGCGACGAGCACGAGGGGGAGCAGGATCCAGATCGACGCGGAAATCGAGCGCCGACGGGTACGATTTGGCATGGGGGGAGAAAAATCCTCAGGTTCCGTAGTCGCGTGCCTCTGGCGCGTCGAATTCTCCCCGGCAAGTGCGAATCAGCCGGTCCAGTTCGTGATGGTGGAAGGGTTGGGCGAGACGGAAACCCAGGGTACCGTTGCCGCTCCAGCGCACGAGGGCCTCGAACGGCTCCGCGCCTTCCGGAGCGATGACCAGCACGTCACCGTTGGCAATGGGATCGGACAGGAGGTCGGCGGGCACGACGCAGCCGATCCGGCAGCCTTCCTGCGACACTTCCACCAGCAGGCCGGTGCCGACGCAGCGTATGCCGCGCAGGATGTGCGTCTCCCGGCGGACGGCGTAGCGCTGGTGCGCGCGTATTCTCAGCGTGTTCACAGGCAGCGGCCCCCGGCATCCTTCCCTGAAATCGACTTTACGGCACCGGCCTTAGCATCCGGTTACCGCGGTTCAGACCAGCCAGCTGCCGGGATTTGGCATCGGCGCATGTTTCTGGGCGTTGAGCAGGCTCATCACGCTGCGCACGATCACCAGAATGGAAACGGCGATGAGCACGAGGATACCGATCGCCACGATCAGCAGCAGGAAGCCGATCACGCTTCCGGCAAGTCCGATCCAGAACGTGTTGATCAGGTACTGATAGTGGGATTCTTCCCAGGCTTCCTTGGGCTCACCGCGCCAGGCAAAAGCCAGCACGATGCCAACGATCCCCGTTACGACCGTGAAATAGGACGCCAGATAGAGCAGGCTGATGATCGTCGGGTGATTGAATTCGAAGCCGGAAGTGGTGCCGGAACCCGTATTCGGGCGATTCAGGTCGTCCATGGCTTTCTCCATGCTGTTCCCGGACGGGGATGCTGCCCAATTTATGACAAATGTGCAAGCATTGGGCGCGGGGCATGGATTTCCGGGCCTTTGATAAGGCCGTTGGAGGTAATGCGTTATGGGAGCCGGGCCGCTAAAGCCCGGCGCAGAGAGAAGGAAATCAGGCCGCCTGCTGGTCGGCCGGGCCGCCCTTGAGGACGAAGTGGCGGTCGCAGTAACCGCAATCGACATAGCCCTTCTCGTCGATCTCCAGCCACACGCGCGGGTGGCCGAGTGCGGCAGCCTTGTAGGTGCCGTTCGAGCGGATTTCGGTGGCCCCGTCGCAGGAAACGCGGTGGGAATCGGTGAAGACGGTTTCGGGCTGCGTGCTCATGGATCGGCCGATTACCAAGCCTTCACGGGAATTTCCAGCATGCAAATGGCCCCGGCGCGTATCGAGGCGCGCCGGGGCCATTCGCTATTCTTCTATCAGGCCGGGACGGCGAGGGCGCCAGCTTCCGCGAGAGCCTCGGCAACGGCCTTTTCGCGGACTTCCGGACCGATGGCGATGCCTTCGGCCAGCACGAAGATGGGATCGGTGATGCCCACGAAGCCGAGCACGGCGCGCAGGTAGGTTTCGGCGTGCTCGATGGCGGCGCCGGGCTGGCCTTCACCGTAGTAGCCGCCGCGCGACAGGGCGATGTAGACCTTCTTGCCGCCGGCCAGACCCTGCGGGCCTTCGGCGGTATACTGGAAGGTCTTGCCGGCCACGAGAACGCGGTCGAACCAGGCCTTGAGCTGGCTGGGGATGGTGAAGTTGTACATGCCCGCGCCGATCACGATCACATCGGAGGCGAGGAATTCGGCGAGTTCGGGGGTGCCGTCCGGGTTGCCGAGGACGTCGACCGTCAGGTGCGGCAGGGCTTCGGCGGCGAGGTCGTGATAGCTGACTTCGAGCGAGGGATCGGCCTTGGTCAGGCTTTCGACGATCGCGGCCGAAACGGCACGGCTGACCGAGTTTTCGCCGAGGATGCTGGAATCGAGATGGAGAAGCTTCATGGGGAGAGAACCTCTATGCTGGTCTTGAAATGGGTCTTGGTTTGAAAATGTGACCGGCCATAGCTATGTTGCACTGCGACGGACGCCAAGAGCGCATTTTTTCAGGACCAGGTAACATGAACGTGACCACCCTAGTCGCGAAGGAGCGAGAAGCAGCGGTTCCGACCGCACCGCAAGTTGTGCATTCGGCGGGCGCATGCCGCGTGATCGGCGATATTCTCAGCCGGGTTGGCGACAAGTGGTCGATGCTGGTGGTCATGACCCTGTTGGAGGGCGACCTCCACTTCAACGAACTGAAGCGCGCGATCGACGGGATTTCGCAGCAGATGCTCTCGCGCACCCTGCGCGCGCTGGAGCGCGACGGGCTGGTGGTGCGCACTGTCCATGCCAGCGTGCCGGTGCGTGTCGAATATGCGCTCAGTGATCTCGGCCATTCGCTGTCGTTGCCGGTGAAGGAACTCGGCGCCTGGGCCTTTGCCAACCGCCCCGCGATCGAGGCGAGCCGCTCTGTGTTCGACAGCCGCGAGGGGCTGTAGGACCGGCTGACCGGACGGCGCTTTCGATGACGGACGGATAGACGCCCTTTACTGGCGCGCCGTCCTGCCCCACATGCGGGCCATGACCAGCTCGACTTCTGCCGCCATCTCGATCCGCGACCTCAAGAAGCGCTATGCCCCCGCCGGAAGCGGTGAAGGCAAGCTTGCGCTCAAGGGCGTATCCTTCGACGTGCCGGAAGGCGGCATCTTCGGCCTGCTCGGCCCGAACGGCGCGGGCAAGTCCACGCTCATCAACATCATGGCGGGGCTTGTCCGCAAGACTTCGGGTTCGATCGATATCTGGGGCTTCGACATCGACCGCGACCAGCGCAACGCCAAGCGCTCGATCGGCATCGTCCCGCAGGAAATCGTGTTCGACCCGTTCTTCACGCCTTTCGAAGTGCTGGAGAACCAGGCCGGTCTCTACGGCATCACCAAGGCGCTGCGCCGCTCGGAAGACCTGCTGCGCGCCGTCCACCTTTCCGACAAGCGCGACGCCTATGCGCGCACGCTCTCGGGCGGGATGAAGCGCCGCCTGCTGATCGCCAAGGCGCTGGTCCACCAGCCGCCGGTGCTGGTGCTCGACGAACCCACCGCAGGTGTCGACGTGGAACTGCGCCGCCAGCTCTGGGAACTCGTCAGCGAACTGAACCGCGAAGGCGCGACGATCGTGCTGACCACGCACTACCTCGAAGAAGCCGAGGAACTCTGCGACAGAATCGCCATCATCAACCACGGCGAACTGATCGCCAACAAGCCGACCCGCGAGCTGGTGGGCATGGCGCGCGAAAAGATCCTCGTCCTCACGCTCGACCGCGACGTGTCCGCACTGCCCAGCCATCCCGGCTTCGTGAAGTGCGAGAAGACCGGCGAGCGCGTGCTCCAGATCACTTACGACAAGGACCGCAGCAACGCGGGCGAGATTCTCTCGGCGGTGCAGGCCCAGGGCTTTGCGGTGGTCGATGTGACGACGCGCGAGGCGGACCTGGAGGACGTCTTCGTCAGCCTGACGAGTTCCGTCGCGGCGTGAATTACCTCTACCTCGCGATTGCCATCGTGGCCGAGGTGATTGCCACGTCCTTCCTCAAGCAGTCGGAAGGTTTCGCGCGGCCGGTGCCGACGGCGATCATGGCGGCGGGCTATATCGTCGCCTTCTACTGCCTTTCGCTGGCACTGCGCGGAATTCCCACGGGGGTCGCCTATGCGATCTGGTCGGGGGTGGGGATCGTCCTGATTGCGGGAATCGCCTGGCTGTTCCAGGGGCAGAAGCTGGACCTGCCCGCCATGATCGGCATCGCGCTCATCATGGCCGGGGTGCTGGTTATGAACCTGTTCTCCAAGGTGGCGGGACACTGACGGCTTATTGTTCGCCGGGAATCCTTTTCCAGATACGATGAGCATGACGGCGGATCGGCGCCTGGCAAGCACGGCAAATGCCGGCATAGTGAGCGCCCTCCCAGTGCACACTGTCGCGGTCGGGGTCATGCCGGTCGAAACGGCAGAACACGGCCTGAAATGGGCGTCTGGACAAAGCGGACAGCACGGCAGGCTCCCTGATGGGTTCAGTTGGAAAACAGTTTCGCCTGTTTTCCTGCATGCGACCGCCCGGCAGCTCTGGTGCTTGTATCTTGTTATGAATGCAGGGCAACCTTACCGAGTGTGACGCTGCACTGCAACATGATTGCAGGGCATGTCAGCAGGCAAAGCTAATTATTGCGTCATCGTCATAGTCCCGGCATGGAGCCGCGATGGCTACGCATATCGATCCCGTTCCCGCGCATGATGTAATCGTTGTCGGCTCCGGTGCCGCCGGTCTCACCGCCGCGCTGGCGCTGGCGGACAAGCTCAAGGTGCTCGTCCTCGCCAAGGGCACCCTGACCGGCGGCTCGACCGCCTGGGCGCAAGGCGGGATCGCGGCGGTGCTCGATGCGGGCGATACCTTCGAGGAGCATATTTCCGACACCATGGTCGCGGGCGCGGGGCTGAACCGGCGCGACACCGTGGAGTTCGTGATCGAACGTGCCCCCCATGCGATCGAGCGGCTGGTCGAACTGGGCGTGCCGTTCAACACCGAGGGCAGCGAACTGCACCTCACCCGCGAGGGCGGCCATTCCCACCGCCGCATCGTCCACGTCGCCGACGCGACCGGATGGGCGGTGCAGAGCGCGCTGCTCAAGGCGGCCGAGGCGCATCCCAACATTACCTTGCTGCCGGGGCAGTCCTGCATCGATCTCATCACCGGGCGGCATGAACTGCGCTATTCGGGATCGGGCCGGGTCTGGGGCGTCTACGCGCTCGACGAGAAGACCGGCCGGGTTTCGGCGCACACCGCCCGCGCGACCATCCTCGCCACCGGCGGGGCTGGGCGCGTCTACCAGTTCTCCACGGCGCCGCGCGGCGCCACCGGCGACGGCATAGCCATGGCCTGGCGCGCCGGCGCGCGCGTCTCCAACATGGAGATGATGCAGTTCCACCCGACTTGCCTCTACAACCTGGAGGTCAAGAACTTCCTCATCACCGAGGCGGTGCGCGGCGAGGGCGGGCGGCTGCTCCATCCGGTCACCGGCCACCGCTTCATGCCCGACTATGACGCCCGCGCCGAACTCGCCCCGCGCGATGTCGTGGCCCGCGCCATCGACGACCAGATCAAGCGCTACGGTCTCGACTACGTCCACCTCGATATCAGCCACCAGCCCGATGCGTTCATCCGCGAGCACTTCCCCAACATCTACGAGAAGCTGCTCGGCCTCGGCATAGACATGACGAAGGAGCCGATCCCGGTCGTGCCTGCGCAGCACTATACTTGCGGCGGCATTCTCATCGACCTCGACGGCAAGACCGATCTGCCCGGCCTCTACGCGGCGGGCGAGTGCACCGAGAGCGGCCTCCACGGCGCCAACCGCCTCGCCTCGAACTCGCTGCTGGAATGCTTCGTGTTCGGCGAATCCTGCGCGGCGCATATCCTCGACCATTGGGACGCCTTCGACGCCCCGCCGCCGGTGCGCCCGTGGGACGAAAGCCGGGTGACGGACTCCGACGAGGAAGTCGTCATCAAGCAGAACTGGACCGAGATCCGGCGCTTCATGTGGAACTACGTCGGCATCGTGCGCACGACCAAACGGCTGGAGCGCGCCATGCACCGTATCCAGATGCTCAACGGCGAAGTGGAGGAATATTACCGCCACTTCCGCGTCTCGACCGACCTGATCGAGCTGCGCAACCTGCTCCAGACTGCAGAGCTGATCGTGCGTTCGGCGCTGCACCGGCATGAGAGCCGGGGCCTGCACTTCACGCTCGACTATCCGGACACGAAGGGCGCACCGCACGATACCGTGCTGGTGCCTTGAAGAGGGCGCGGGCGCTAGGTTTCATTCCATCGTCATCTGCCGTTTGACTGGCGTCGAAGGAATCAGTCTTTCGATTTGATGACCAGGTGGACCTCAGCCCTCGACGGGCGCCGTCGTAACCCCAAGGTCCGGCAATCCGACCGAACGCTTGCCGGAGAAATCGGTGCGGACCACGATCAGCCCGTCCTTCTCCAGATAGTCCAGCAGGCGCTGCACGCGGCGCGGACTGCTGGTGCCGTAGACACGGGCGAGCACCATGTCGTCGGGGCAGGGCTCGTCGTTCATCGCCGCGCGGGCGATCATGTAGAACGGCGCCAGGGCGTCGTCCGGAACATGCTTGGCGAGGTTGATGAGGTCGAACCAGCGCTCGTCCTCCGGGTCCTCGATCCCGGCGATGGCGGCGGCGAAACCGCGGCGGAACATCGTCGCGTCCAGCCCGCGCACCGAAATGCCCTTCATGCGGCAGCGGATGGTGAAATCCTGGAACAGCGTGGTCGCGGACTGGAAGGTGCATTCCGGGTCCTGCGCCATGGCATTGAGGATTTCGAGCATCGCCGCGCGGTTTTCCTCCGGCTCCGGCTCGGGACGCTCGGGGCGCGAGGGCGGTGCGGAGGGAGAACTCGGGCCATGGGCGATCGATTCGCTCAGTTCCTCGATATCCACGCTGGGGCGCGGGGCCGGGCGCGGGAATTCGGGGCGCTCGGGTTCGACATGGAGATTGTCGTGCAGCAGCTCGCGCAGCTCGTCGGTCGAGGCGGTGGGCAGCGGCATCAGGCCGGGCGTCACCGACTTGGCGCCGGTCAGCACCGAGCCGATATTGACCGCCACCGGGCGGCGGCTGATCGCCGGGCCAAGGCCGAGGAACTGCCCGCGTGCGAGGTCGCGGATCGATTCCGCCTGGCGCCGCTCCATGCCGAGCAGGTCGGCGGCGCGCACCATGTCGATATCGAGGAAGGTGCGGCCCATCAGGAAGTTGGAGGCCTCGGCAGCGACGTTCTTCGCCAGCTTGGCCAGGCGCTGGGTGGCGATCACCCCGGCAAGGCCGCGCTTGCGGCCCCGGCACATGAGATTGGTCATCGCCGCGAGGCTGACGCGGCGCGCTTCTTCCGAGACTTCACCGGCGGCGGCAGGCGCAAACATCTGCGCTTCGTCCACCACCACCAGCGCCGGATACCACTGCTCGCGCGGGGCATCGAACATGGCGTTGAGGAACTGCGCGGCGCACTTCATCTGCTGGTCGATTTCCAGCTCGTCGAGGGCGAGAACCACCGAGGCGCGATGCTCGCGGATGCGGGCGCCGAGGCGGACGATCTCGGTCTCGGCATAAGCGGCGCCGTCGATCACGACATGGCCGAATTCTTCCGCGAGGCTGACGAAATCGCCTTCCGGATCGATCACCACCTGCTGGACGACCGAGGCGCTTTCTTCGAGCAGGCGGCGCAGCAGGTGCGACTTTCCGGACCCGGAATTGCCCTGCACCAGCAGGCGGGTCGCGAGAAGTTCCTTGATGTCGATCTCGATCGACTCGCCCTGCGGGGTCTGGCCGATCACGATATTGGCGCTCACGGCTCTGCCTTGGGCAAGGCGGTCGCGAGAGGCAAGCCGGGGGAAGCGCTTTATCCATAACTTGGATCGCCTACCGGGGGCGACGGCGCCGCGAATCGCCAGTCACTGCGCTGTCACACGCAGGCGGCATAGGGGCAGGGATCATGGCTTCTCCGGTTTCTCCCGATATCGACGATGATGGACGCAGGCCGCTCCGGCTGGTGGTTCTGGCTGGTCACGGTCTTGGCCCGGCGGGCACGGACGCTCTCGCCGAGCGCTTCGGGGAACGGCACCGCTGCCTGATCCCCCTCGCGGGACGGCCGCTGATCGCCCATGTGCTGCAAACCGCCGCGCAGCATCCTCGCGTGGCCAGCCTCGCCGTCTGTGTCGAGCGAGAGGCTTTCGATCCGATCTGGGACGTGCTCACCCGCCTGCCCGGGCGCGGCTCGGTCGCGCTGGTGGAGGCCCGCGAGGACATTGCCGCCAGCGTTCGTGCCGCCGCACAGGACTGGGACGGGCCGCTGCTCGTCACCACTGCCGATCATGCCCTGCTGAGCGCGGAAGCGATCGACGCCATGGCCGATGCGCTGGAAGGCTGCGACGTGACCTTCGCGCTTGCCCGCCGCGAGGCGGTCGAGGCCGCGCATCCCAGCGCCTTGCGCAGCTATCTCAGCTTGCGCGATGGCGCCTTTGCGACATGCGATCTCTACGGCATGGCGCATACCCGTTTCGTCGATGCCGTGGAGGTGTTTCGCGGTGCCCGGATCGGCGGGCGCGAAAGTGCGCGCATCCTGCGGGCCATCGGTTTCGTTGGCCTCGCGCTGGTGAAGCTGGGGGTGGAATCGCTCTCGGGCGCGGTCGTGCGGGCGTCGCGGCGGATGGGACTTCGGGTGCGTGCGGTGATTCTGCCGGACGGAACGCAGGCGATCGACGTCGACAACGACCGCACCTACGCGATCGTGCGCGATCTGCTGGGCGATGTTTCGGTGGATGAGCTGGAAAGGGATGCCGCGCGCGCGGTGGCGTGAAGCGCGAGAGGCTTTCTTCGACGCACTGAAATTCTCGGAAGCCCAAACGACTTTCGGGCCCCCTTGCGGGGGCCCGAAGGCTTTACTCTATCTCTTGCGAGAGTGATGGTGCGGTCAAGAAGACTCGAACTTCCACGGGCTTTCGCCCACAACGACCTCAACGTTGCGCGTCTACCAATTCCGCCATGACCGCTAAATCATCACCGGGGAGCCTTTGGGGCCGCCCCGTGGTAGGAGCGCGCCACTAGCAAAGGGTTCCGGACCCGGCAAGAGGGCTTGGCCAATTATTTTCAAAAAGAGTGATTTTTTTCGGACCGACCTGAAAATTCGGCGGAATTCCGTGAGGATACAAAAACGCGCCCGAGCCATCCGGCCGGGCGCGCCTGTTTTCCGGCGGGATTCCGCCGGGGTTCCACGGGAAAAATTACTCGGGCTTCCAGCCAATCTCGGCGGCGGAGGCGGCCTTGGGAATGTCGGTCAGCGCTTCGTTGACGGTGATCGCCTCTCCGGGCGCGAGCTGGCGCTTGGAGGGGACGACTTCCTTTTCGTAGACGATGCGGTCGCGCTTGTCGCGCAGCACCACCAGCAGCGAGGGCACCTTGCGGCTCTGGCTGCCGATATTGCTGATCGTGCCGCTGACCGAGAAGAACTCGGTGCCGTCGGGCAGGGGCTTGCGGTCCTGCCGCTTGCGCGGGAAGTCGAGCTGGAGGTCGGGCTGGGCCTGCGAGAAGGTCTGGTGCGGGATCGGCAACCAGTCCGGCAGTCCGCCCCAGGCGACCGCGCCGGTCAGGCCGAGCGCGACGACGGCGAACAGCGCGGAGCCGAACGTCGCGATCCGCGTCCAGTTGCGGCGCTGGCGGAACGGCGGGGCGAAGTCGAAGCTGGAGTGGCCTTCATCCGCGTAGTGAACTGCCGTGGTGTCGTCATAGACGGGCGCGGACTTGCGCGCGGGGCGTTCGGCGGGTGTCGCTACGGGAGCGGGTTCCGCCGCGTCCGGGGCGGGGTGGCGTCCGGGCACGCGGATGGCTTCGCGCGGAGGCGGGGCGGCCTGCCGAACCGGAGCGGCCTGCACGGACTGCGGCGCGACCGGCTCTGCGGTCACCTCTTCATAAGCAGGGGCGGCAGGCGCGGATGCCGGAACTTCCGCCATGGTCTCGACCGGCGGAGCTGCAAGATCGGGGCCTTCCTGATGCCAGCTGTGGCGGCACTTGGCGCAGCGCACGGTGCGGCCGTCCGCACCTATCGCGCTGTCCGGCACGGCATATCGTGTAGAGCAAGCTGGGCAGGCGATGATCATGATAGCCAGCTAAAGCACGAGTGAGTCGCCCGCGACAAGGCATCGACCTGTGGGCACAAGCCGGAACGCCCTTTTTTCCACATTCAATGCTCGCTATAGCCGCTTGCGTCGCCCGTTCGGACCCGACGCAGCACAGATACCATGAGCATGATCGCCGACGGGGAAATCGTTCATTTCGACAATGTCGGCCTGCGCTACGGTACGGAGCGCGAGGTCCTGTCGGATCTGACCTTCACGCTCTTTGCGGGCCGTTTCTATTTCCTGACCGGGGCGAGCGGCGCGGGCAAGACCTCGCTGCTGCGGCTGCTCTATCTGGCGCAGCGCCCCTCGCGCGGGGCCATCCGCATGTTCGGCACCGATGCCATCACCCAGCCGCGCAGCGGGTTGCCGGGGTTGCGCAGGCGGATCGGCGTGGTGTTTCAGGACTTCCGCCTGATCCCGCACCTTTCCGCCTTCGACAATGTCGCTCTGCCGCTGCGCGTCGCCGGTCATCAGGAGCGTGACATCGGCGGGCCGGTGCGCGACATTCTCGAATGGGTCGGCCTCTCCGACAAGATCGACGCGCGCCCCGCCACGCTTTCGGGCGGCGAGCAGCAGCGCGTCGCCATCGCCCGCGCGGTGATCGCCCGTCCCGCCGTGCTGGTGGCCGACGAACCGACCGGCAACGTCGATGCCGAAATGGCGCTCAAGCTGCTGCGCCTGTTCGAGATGCTCAACCGGCAGGGCACTACCGTCGTCGTCGCCACCCACGACCTCGACCTGCTGCGCAAGGTGCCCGACAGCCTCATCATGCGGCTCGACCGGGGGCGTCTGGCCGATCCCACCGGCGCGCTGCGCTATCCGCCGCGCAGGCCGACATGAGCGACGCGCCGCGTTTCACTTTGCCCGGTTTCCGCCTGCGCCGCCTCGGCGTGCGCGGTGCCGAGCTTATCCCGCAGACCCGCATGTCGGGACCGATGCCCTGGGTCATCGCGATCATGGTGGCGATGACTGCGATCGCGCTGGCGGCGGGGCTGGCACTCGGCAATGCCACAACCTCGGCGCGGGCCGAAATCGAGGGCGGCGTGACCGTCCAGGTGATCGAACCACGCGACGATATCCGTGCGCGCGAGGCCGGAGCGGCGGTGGAGGCGATCAAGCACCTTCCGCGCGTGGCCGGGCTGCGCCAGGTGCCGCAGGCCGAACTCGATGCGCTGATCGAGCCCTGGCTCGGCACCGGCATCGCCGCCGCCTCCGGAGCCGCCATTCCGGTGCCCTCGCTGATCGACGTGCGGCTGAAAGGCGCGGCGACGCCGCAGCAACTCGCCGCAATCGAGAAGGCGCTGGCCAAAGTCGCGCCCTCGGCCAAAGTCGATGCCCAGTCGACCTGGCTGAAGCCGGTGTTCGACGCGATGGTCTCGCTTCAGGTGCTGTCGATCTCGCTGGTCGTGCTCTTGGCCTGCGCGCTGGCCGCTGCGGTGCTGCTGGCGGCGCGCTCGGCGCTCGGCGCCAACCGCGACGTGATCGAGATCGTCCACTTGCTCGGCGGCACCGACAGCCAGGTGGCGCGGGTGTTCCAGCGCTCGATCGGCTATGACGCGGCGGGCGGCGGCACCGTGGGGCTGGCGCTGGCCATGGTGGTGATCCTCTCGCTCGGCCGCCGTTTCGCGAGTCTCGGCGCGGGGCTGGTGGACAGCGGCGCACTGGTCTGGAGCGACTGGCTGCTCCTGGCGCTGGTGCCGCTGCTCTCGACCCTGCTGGCCATGCTGACGGCACGGCTGACAGTGCTTCATGCACTGCGCAAGATGCTATAGTCGTCACAAGCCGCTATAGATCGTTCATGTTCCGTCGCACCGCCGCCTTCCTGCTGCTGATCTGGCTCTTCGGTTTCCTCTGGTTCGCGGTGACGCTGCCGGGGCCGCTGGATGATAGCCTGCGCACGGATACGGTGATCGTGCTGACCGGCAGCAAGGGCCGTATCGAGCGGGCGCTGTCGGTGCTGGAGGCCGGACGCGCGCCGCGCCTGCTGATCTCCGGCGTCGACCGCGAGGTGAAGCCCGGCGAACTCGCCGCCGAGTTCCGCATTCCGCCCCGGCTCATGAAATGCTGCATCACCCTCGGCTACGAGGCCTACGACACCCGCTCCAACGCGATCGAGGCGGCAGGCTGGGTGGCGCGACGCAAGGCGCGCTCGGTGCGGCTGGTCACGGCCGACTGGCACATGCGCCGCGCCGCCTACGAACTGGCACGCGAATTGCCCGATCACGTCACCGTGCTGGAGGACGGGGTGCCTTCCCGCCCCAGCCTGAGCACGCTGTTCCTCGAATATCACAAGTTCTTCGGGCGCTTGGCGCTCGATTTCTGGCAACGGCCACCCTGGAAAAAACCCTGATGCGCGCCACTCCGCTCGACGTCGTTCGCAGCATTCTCTTCTATCTGGCGTTCTATCCGGGAACGCTGGTGTTCATCGCCGGTGTCTGGCTGGCCTCGCTGATCGGGCGCGAGCCGATGCGGCGCACCGTGCGTGGCTGGAGCCGTTTCCATCGCTGGTGCTGCCGCTGGCTGCTCGGCATCCGCCTGAAGGTCGAGGGCGAGATGCCCGAGGAGGGCGTGCTGGTGGCGATGAAGCACGAGAGCTTCTTCGAGGCCATCGACCTGCCGGCGCAGATGAACTTCCCCGCGCCGTTTCCCAAGGCCGAGTTGGTTGAGTTGCCCGGCTGGGGCTGGGCCGCGCGCCAGTACGGCGTCGTCAAGGTGGAGCGCGAGCAGGGCGCCCGGGCCTTGCGGGCGATGGTGGCCTCGGCGCGCGGGTTCTCGGCGCAGGGGCGGCCGCTGGCGATTTTCCCCGAAGGCACGCGCGTGCCGTCCGGCGAACGGGCGCCCCTGCAGTCGGGTTTCGCGGGGCTTTACAAGCTGCTGGCGCTGCCGGTGGTGCCGGTGGCGGTGGACAGCGGGCGGCTCTATCACCGGCTCTGGAAGAAGTCGGGGACTATTACTCTACGGGTGGGCCCGCGCATCGAGCCGGGCCTCCCGCGCGAGGATGTCGAGGCGCTGGTGCTGGAAGAGATCAACGCGCTGAACCGGTGAGTTCAGGATGACGAGTTTGGTGGGGTGAGGGAGCGTGCCGATCTTTGGCCTCTGCCTTACTCCGCCGCTTCTGCCCCCGCCTCATGGTCGCCGCGCCCGAAGTCGGGGCGGGAATCGTCCTGGCCTTCCTCGATGATCGAGCGGCGGATCGCGCGGGTGCGGGTGAACTGGTCGAACAGCGCCTGCCCGTCGCCGACGCGGATCGCGCGTTGCAGGGCGGTGAGGTCCTCGGTGAAGCGCTGGAGCATTGTCAGCACCGCGTCCTTGTTGGACAGGAACACGTCGCGCCACATCGTCGGGTCCGAGGCGGCGATGCGGGTGAAGTCGCGGAAGCCGCCCGCCGAATACTTGATGACTTCGCCCTGGGTCACGTCCTCCAGATCGGAGGCGGTGCCGACGATCGTATAGGCGATCAGGTGCGGCACATGGCTGGTGACGGCGAGAACGAGGTCGTGGTGCTCAGGCGTCATGATCTCGACATTGGCGCCCAGCGCTTCCCAGAAGCCGACGAGTTCGCTGAGCTTGACGAGATCGGTCCGCGTCTCCGGGGTGACGATGCACCAGCGGTTGCGGAAGAGATGTGCGAAACCGGCGTCGGGGCCGGAGTTCTCGGTGCCGGCAACTGGGTGGGCGGGGATCACCATGTGGTCCGGCAGGGCCTCGCCCAGCGCCTTCGAGATCGCCTGCTTGCTGGAGCCGACATCGCTGACGAGAGCATGGGCGGGCAGGGCGTCGCGCACCTGTTCGGCGGCGAGGCCCATGACGCCGGGCGGGACGCAGAAGATCACGAGGTCGGCGTTCTGCACCGCTTCCGCCGGGGTCTCGCAGACCTGATGGACGAGGCCGCGCTCGGCGGCGCGGTCGCGGTGGGCGGGGCTGAGGTCGTAGCCGGTGGTCCGGGTGCCGGGCAGGCATTCCTGCACGGCGAGACCTATGGAACCGCCCTGAAGACCGAGGCCGATGATCGCGACGTTTGTGAAGCTCATTGCGCGGCTTCCGCCATTTCGCGCAGGGCTCCGGCGATCACGTCCATGTCCTCGGGCTTGCCGATCGTGATGCGCAGCGCCTGCGGCAGGCCCTGACCCGGCAGCCAGCGGACGATGTAACCGCGATCGGCCAGCCCGTCGAAGGCGGTTTCGGCGGTCAGCGCGCCTTCGAACAGTACCAGCACGAAGTTCGCCTGGCTCGGCAGGGGGCGCAACCCGTGGTTGCCCAGCGCCTCCAGCTTGTCGACGAAGCGGGCGCGTTCGTCGCGGTTGTGGACGCGGCTGGCCTCGACGAAAGCCTCGTCGGCCAGCGCTGCCAGCGCCATGGCCTGTCCCGTGGCGGAGACGTTGAACGGGCCGCGAATGCGGTTGAGCGTGGCGACGATGCCCGGCGCGCCGGTCGCCCAGCCGATGCGTTCGCCCGCAAGACCGAAGATCTTGGAGAAGGTGCGCGTGACCAGCACGTTGTCGTGCGCGGCGGCCAGCGCCAGCGATCCGTCGTCGTCCTCGGCTGCGACATATTCGCCGTAGGCCTGGTCGAGCACCAGCAGCACGTCGGACGGCAGGCCCGCGTGGAGGCGCGCGATCTCGCCGCCCGGCAGGTAGGACCCGGTGGGGTTGTTCGGATTGGCGACGAAGACCACACGGGTCTTTTCGGTCACCAGCGCCAGCAGCGCATCGACGTCGGTGCCGTAACCGGCATCGGGGGCGACGACCGGCGTGGCGCCGCAGCGGCGGGCGGCGATGTCGTAGACCGAGAAGCCGTAGCGCACGTAGATCACTTCGTCGCCCAGCCCGGCATAGCCCTGCGCGGCGAGGTTGAGCAATTCGTCCGAGCCGGTGCCCATGACCACGCGCGCGGCGTCGAGGCCGTGCTTCGCGGCGATCGCCGCGCGCAGGGCGGTGCTGTCGGGGTCGGGATAGAGCGCGGGTGCCTGCGCGCGGGCCTCCAGCGCGGCCCGGCTGGTGCCGAGCGGGTTCTCGTTGGCCGAGAGCTTGATGAGCGGCTTGCCGTCCTTGCCCTTGGACTTGCCCGGAACATAGGCATGGATCGCGTCGATCCAGGGCTTGGGCTGCGGGGCGCCATGGGGGGCAGTGGTCGGGCGGAGGGTCTGGCTATCGGTCATGACGGGGCGGCCTTAGCTCAGCAAGGGGCTTATGCACAGGGGGCGATTTGGGTGGCAGCGACCGGATATGTCCGATGCCGGGTTGCTGTTGACAGCAATGCTACGTTCTGCGGGCGGGGCTATCGCCGAATGTTACCCGTCGCTCCCGCGTACATTCCCCGTCGCCCCCGCGAAGGCGGGGGTCCCGCTGTCCTTCTTCGCGGCGAGGAACAAGGAAGCCGGGTCCCCGCCTTCGCGGGGACGACGGGATGAGTTGGGGAGCGAGGAGCGAAGCACGGGCGATTGACAGGTCTTCGCCGCTCCCCCACCTCCATCCTGCATCATGTCCAAGCCAATCACCGACGCCACCCAGGTCCTCAGCCTCACCCGTCCGCTCCCGCTCGACGGCGGGCAGAGCCTTGCCGATGTGCGCATCGCCTACGAGACGCACGGCACGCTGAATGCCGCGAAGGACAATGCGATCCTGATCTGCCATGCGCTGACCGGGGACCATCATGTCGTCTCCAACCATCCCAAGACCGGCAAGCCCGGCTGGTGGGTGCGCATGGTCGGTCCCGGCAAGCCGATCGACACGAACCGTTTCTTCGTGATCTGCGCCAATGTCATCGGCTCCTGCATGGGCTCCACCGGCCCGGCCAGCCTCGCGGAAGACGGCAAGCCCTGGGGCATGCGCTTCCCGGTCATCACCATTCGCGACATGGTGCGCGGCCATGTCGCCTTGCTGGACGCACTGGGGATCGACAGCCTCTATGCCGTCGTCGGCGGATCGATGGGCGGGATGCAGGCGCTGAGCCTCGCCGCCAACTTCGCCGACCGCACCCGCGCGGCGCTGGTGATCGCCTCGACCGCGCGCCACTCGGCCCAGAACATCGCCTTCCACGAAGTGGGCCGCCAGTCGATCATGGCCGACCCCGAATGGCGCGACGGCGACTACTATGCCCATGGCAAAGGGCCGGAAAAGGGCCTGTCCGTGGCGCGCATGGCCGCGCATATCACCTATCTGTCGGAAGCAGGCCTCACCGAGAAGTTCGGCCGCCGGTTGCAGGACCGTGAGGAAAAGACTTTCGGCTTCGACGCCGATTTCCAGATCGAGTCCTACCTGCGCTATCAGGGGCTAGCCTTTACCGACCGCTTCGACGCGAACTCCTACCTCTACATCACCCGCGCGATGGACTATTTCGACCTTGCCGAAGAGCATGGCGGGTTGCTCGCCAATGCCTTTGCCCGGTCGAAAGCGCGCTTCTGCCTCGTCAGCTTCGATACCGACTGGCTCTATCCCACGGCGGATTCGCGGAACGTGGTTCACGCGCTCAATGCCGCCGGGCTGCCGGTGAGCTTCGTCGAACTGTCCGCCCCGTTCGGGCACGACTCGTTCCTGCTGGACGTGCCCGCGCTGGACCGGGTGGTCGAAGGGTTCCTGGGAGAAGGGCGTTGAGCCTGCTGCGCCCGGACCTTGCGGTGATCGCGGCTAACGTCGCGCCGGGCGCCCGCGTGCTCGACGTCGGCTGCGGCGACGGCACGCTGATGCAGGCCCTGCGCGACGACAAGCGCTGCGACGCGCGCGGCATGGAACTCGATTCTGGTAATGTCGGTCTCTGCGTCGGCAAGGGGCTGTCGGTGATCCAGGGCGATGCCGACCGTGACCTGGCCTTCTACCCCGATCAGTCGGTGGACTATGCGATCCTCTCGCAGACGCTCCAGACGACGATGCGGCCGGACCTCGTCCTCGAAGAACTGCTGCGCATCGGTCGCCGGGCTTTCGTGAGCTTTCCGAATTTCGCTCACTGGCGGGTGCGGCTCTCGCTGCTCTGGCGCGGGCGCATGCCGGTGACGCGGCTGCTCCCGGTCGCCTGGTACGAGACGCCGAACATCCACCACCTTACCGTGAACGACTTCCGCGAACTCGTGGCGAAGCGCGGGATCGCGGTGGAGGGCGCGTGGTTCCTCTCCGGCGACCGGCAATGCAGCCCGGCCGCGGCCAACTTCCGCGCCGAGCATGCGGTGTTCCTGCTCTCGCGGGGATAGGACAGGATGCGGTGAAGGCGCGACTTATCCACGCGTTTCGCCCCCGGTCGGGAACGGGTCTTGCGGTTCGGGTGGACGCTTGCGGGCAGGTTTGGCATTCGAAAACGCCATGTGGCACATCTTCCAGTTTCCGCTCTGTCCCTTCAGCCGCAAGGTCCGGCTGCTCATGGCCGAAAAGGGCATCGCCTACGAACTCCAGACCGCGCGGCCCTGGGAAGGCGAGGACCGGCTGTTCGAGATGAACCCGGCAGGCCGCACCCCGGTCGTGCGCGAGACCGAGCGCGGCACGGTGATCGTCGACAGCCGCGCGATCTGCGAATATTTCGAGGAAACCGTCGATCGCAATCCGCAGATCAGCGGCACCGCCGTCCAGCGTGCGGAAATCCGCCGCCTGATCGCGATGTTTGACGAGAACTTCTACAACGACGTGTCCGGCCCGCTGCTCCATGAGCGGATGAAGAAGCGCCTCGTCCTGCGCCAGTCGCCGGACGCGAAGATCCTGCGCGAATCGATGAAGCTGGCGCACGACTATCTCGACTACATCGACTACCTGATCGACAACCGGCCCTGGCTGGCAGGCGCGACGATGACGCTGGCCGATCTGGCTGCCGCCGCGCAGATCTCGGTGGCGGACTATCTCGGCGGCCTCGACTGGTCGAGCCACGAGCAGGCGCGCGGCTGGTATCTGGTGATGAAGTCGCGGCCCTCGTTCCGGCCGCTGCTGAGCGAGCGCATGGAAGTGATCCAGCCGCCCAGCCATTACGCCGAAGTGGATGCCTGAGTAATCGCCGTCCCGAACCAGCTCGGGACGGCGATTGTCAGAGCGGCCCTCACGCCCCCGCGCGGTAGCTTTCCAGGATGTCGCGGCGCAGGGCCGCGCCGCTGTCGGTGCGCGAGTAGAACATGTGCCCGCCCGGATACATGTGCAGACGCACGCGGTCGGGACGGCCGAACTCGGGCATCTGCGAGACGATCAGGCGCGAACCGAAGTAGGGGCACGAAAGATCGTCCCAGCCGTGCACGATATCGACCGTCATCTTCGGGTCGATCGAGATCGCCTGACGCAGGTCCTTCACCGGGGTGTCGGTGTTGTCGCGGGTCCAGGCCTCGTTCACTTCGAACGACAGGGCGTTGTAGCGCGCGTCGACCTTCCAGCCGACCTGACGGGTCACGAAATCGACCATGGCCGAAGTGGTCGGCGCGATCAGCGTGGTCAGCAGCGGGTCGCCGTACTGCGGGCGGGCGCTGGCGGGGAACGGGTCGAACGAGGTGAAGTTCGAATCGTAGACCGAGCCGATCAGGCCCTGATCGCGGCGGATTTCGCGCAAGTACGTGCCGATATCGACGCGGCCGTCCATGCGGCGCACGAGCACCGGGTCGAGTCCGGTGATCTCGGCGACTTTGGCGGAAAGACGGTCGGTCGCGGCCTTGTCCCTGGGACCGGCGAGGAAGTCGGCGACGAATTCGGTCTTCAGGTACTGTTCGACCGGGGCCATGGTGGCCTCGCTCAGATGGCCCTGACGCTCGAAGTGACCGGCGGCCATGGCGGGCAGGTTGAGCATCCAGGGCAGCGGCGAAAGCGCGTCGTCGTCGCCGATGGCGGGCGGGTCGAGGTAGGGCGAGACCAGCGTCATGCCGTTGATGCCCACGCCCATCTGGGTCTGGAGGTAATAGGCGAGGCGCGGCACCCGGTAGCCGCCGTAGCTTTCGCCCGCCAGGTACTTGCGGCTGGTCAGGCGGCCGTTGGCGTTCAGCCAGTCATAGACGATCCGGCTGAGGTACTTGATATCGTTCTCGGAAGTGTAGAACGCCTTCTTGGTCGCCTCGGCATCGACGCGGCTGCGCGAGAAGCCGGTGCCGATCGGATCGATGAATACGAGGTCGGTGAAGTCCAGCCACGAGTTCGGGTTGTCGTGCAGCACCGCCGGATCGGAGGGGGCATCACCCTGGGCGCCGAACTGCACGCGCTTGGGGCCGATGGCGCCGAGGTTCAGGTAGACCGAGGCCGCGCCGGGGCCGCCGTTAAAGGCGAAAGTGACAGGGCGGGCAGTGGGCGCGCCGGGAACGGTATAGGCGGTGTAGACCACCTCGCCGATGGTCTTGCCCTTCTCGTCCTTGATCGGCAGCGCGCCGACCGTGGCGACGTAGTTGACGGTCTTGCCGCCGATCGTCGCGCTCTGCTTGATCGACTTGGGCGCGGGCAGGAGGGGGACTTCGTCGTCCTTCTTCGTTTCGGCGTTGTCAGCGGGCTTGTCGGCGGCGAAAGCCGGGAAGGAGGTGGCGGCGAGCGCCATGGCCAGACAGGCCAGCGAAACTTTGCGCATGGAAGGAACGACCCCTTTTGTCGATGCGTCCGAACGGACGTCAGGGGCGATAGGTAGAACCCGAAGATAGTATACGACAAGAGTGCCAAGCATTTTCTAATCAGGTGGAATCACCTGATGACTCGGAAAATGCTGTAAACCAGAAATTCGGAGCAGTTGATCCGATGCAGTCGGATCAACTGCCCACGGGAAAAAATGGTGCCTGGCCCGTCCTGCCTTCCGGGGATTGGCCATGGGTTGAGCCATCGGAAGGCAGGGCAGGCCAGGCGTTCGGACGGCGCGGGGGAGCCGTCCGAATCTCGGTCGTCAGGGCAGCATCGAACCTGTCTCGATGAAGCGCTGGTGCCAGGACAGCGCCTCGCCCGGCAGCGAGGGCGACTGGAGGCCGTAGGATCCCTTCAGCGCGCGGGCATAGTAGTCTTCCAGCAGCGGGCGATAGTCCGGGTGGGCGCAATTGGCGATGATGACCGTGGCGCGCTCCTTGGGGCTGAGGCCGCGCAGATCAGCCAGGCCCTGCTCGGTGACGATCACCTGCACGTCCTGGTTGATATGGTCGACATGGCTCGCCTGCGGCACGATGGCCGAGATCTTGCCGCCCTTCGCCGTGGAGGGCGTCATGAAGATCGAGATATAGGCGTTGCGGGCGAAGTCGCCCGAGCCGCCGATGCCGTTCTGGATGCGCGAGCCCATGACGTGGGTGGAGTTCACCGCGCCGTAGATGTCGGCCTCGATCAGCCCGTTCATGGCGATGCAGCCGAGGCGGCGGATCAGTTCGGGGTGGTTGGAGATTTCCTGCGGGCGCAGGATCATCTTGTCGCGGTAGCGGTGCATGTCGGCATTGACGCGCGCGGCGGCCTCGGGGCTGAGTGAGAAGGCAGTGGCCGAGGCCATGCGCAGCTTGCCGGAGTCCAGCAGGTCCAGCATGCCGTCCTGGATCACTTCGGTATAGGAGGTCAGGCTGTCGAACGGCGCGTCGACCAGGCCGGTCAGCACCGCATTGGCGATATTGCCCACGCCCGACTGGATCGGCAGCAGCGCGGAGGGCAGGCGGCCCAGCTTCACTTCGTGGCTCAGGAATTCGAGGATGTGCCCGGCGATCGCCCGAGCCTTCTCGTCCGGCGGGCTGAACGGGGCGTTGCGGTCGGGACGGTCGGTCTCGACGACGGCGACGACCTTGGCGGGATCGACCTTGAGATAGGGTTCACCGATGCGATCATCCGGCTTCACCAGCGGGATCGGCACGCGGGCGGGCGGCAGGGCGGTGCCGTAGTAGATGTCGTGCATGCCCTCCAGCGCCTCGTTCTGCCACGAGTTCACTTCGAGGATCACCTTGGAGGCGCGGTCGAGCCAGGTCTTGTTGTTGCCCACCGAGGAGGAGGGGATCAGGCTGCCGTCGGCGCGGATGCCCGCCACTTCGATGACTGCCGTGTCGAGCGGGCCGAGGAAGCCCTGCCAGGCCATCGGCGCGACCTGCGAGAGGTGCATGTCGAAGTAGTTCATCTCGCCCTTGTTGATGCGTTCGCGGGCGATGGGGTCGGAATTGTAGGGCAGGCGGAATTCGATGCCGTCGGCCTTGGCCAGCGCGCCGTCGAGTTCCGGGCCGGTCGAGGCGCCGGTCCACATGCGCACCTTGAAGCCGCGTCCGGCGGCGTGCTCGGCCTCGATATGGGCGGCCAGCGCGAGGGGGACGGCCTTGGGATAGCCCGAGCCGGTGAACCCGCTCATGCCCACGGCAGTGCCGCTTTCGATCAGGCGCGCGGCCGCTTCGGCGGGCATGACTTTGGAGCGAAGCTCGGCACTCTCGATACGCATGGCAACCTCATCCTTTCTGTCTGACCTTTGCAGCGCCAGTCGGCCTCCGCGCGCGAGGAATCCAGTGCAAAGTAAAACCGCACGGTTGCGGCGGATGCATTACAGATAGCTTGTTTGGAAATCCGCCGGAGGCGGATTTCGGCGGCACCGGCCCTCTCCCCCCACCCGACCTCCCATAGGGTACTATCGTTGGGAGGTCGGGTGGGGAGAGGGCCGGTGCCGCTACGAAAATGCACGAGAGGGCATTTTCCGAACAAACCTTACCGAGAGGCCATTTCTATGACGGTTCTGGCGATGGCCACGAGTTCCGCCTCGCGGTTGACGCCGCATTTCTGAAAGATCGTGCGGAGCTGGGCGACGACGGTCTGGACGCTGACGCCGCGCATCTGTGCGACGGTCTTGCGGGAGTGTCCCTGTGTGAGCAAGGCGACGACTTCGGCTTCGGCGCCGGTCAGCTTCATCGCCTCCGCCAGTCGCCGGGCGGGGAATAGGTTCGGGGCCAGCGGCGTGCGCAGGGTGACGATGGCCCGGGGCGAGAAGCCGAAGGTCCAGTCGTGACGGGGCAGGGTGCGCACGTCGAGGAGGATGAGCGTGTCCTCGGTCCGCAGCCAGAGGTCGGCGGGGCCGATGATCGAACCGTCGAGCGCGGCGGCGATGCGGCTCTGGAGCAGGAAGTCGATATCGTGCCGCACGGCGTGAAGTGCACCGGCGCGGACCTGAAGCGTCGAGCGTCCGAGCAGGGCCTGCGCCGCCGAGGTCATGCCGCAGACCTTGCCCACCGCATCGAGCAGGATCGCCGCGCTGCTGATCGATTCGAGCGAGCCTTGCAGCAGGGCGGCGCCCTGGTGCTCGATGGCGTCCTGGAGCCGGATCGCATCGAGAACGGTCGGGCCGATCCGCCGGAACACCTCGCGCTGGACTTCGGTGGTCGCGCCGTCGCTGCCGCCGTGGAGGGCGGCAAGGCCGAACATCACGCCGGGGCGCTGGCTCAGCACCATCTGAACGCCGAACTCCGCCTCGTGCCGCCGCACATAGTCGAGGTAGGCCTCATTGGTGGAGACGGCACGTGCGGCGGCGTAGTGCACTTCCCAGGACAGTTCGAGCGGCGGCCGCGTCGCGGCGACGCGATAGTTCACGTCGGGCCGATAGCCGCCGATCGCTTCGAATTCGGAGAGGAATATCTGGTCGCCGTCAGTAACCCAGTTAAAGGCCGTGTGGCGATCGCCCAGCGCGAGCAGCTGCGCCCGGGAGGAGCCGGTCATGCTCGCCAGCGTCTTCAGCGCCCGGTCCCAGCCCGCCTCCTCGAAAGGCGCGCGTGCGAACAGGGCGGCCAGCCGCTCCGTTTCGGATTCGTCCCCACTTTTGCCCACGAACCCAGTCATGGGGCCACATTTCGTGCTTAACAAGTACTGTTATGAAACGTGGCTGGGCGCGAAATACCATGAACGTGGTATGCTACTGATCCGAAACGGGTTCAGAACGGATTCGCGACCCGAGGGATCGGCGACAAGCCATCCTGACACTTGCCCGAGGCCTGTTTCGGCAGGTCTCGGGCATTTTCTTGATAGCCGTCGATGCTATCTTTCGTCGTCTTCACCAAAGTAGGAATAGAGATCGAGCCCTAGCTTTATGCCTCGTTTGCCGAGCGCCAGAATAGTTTCCGGGTCAAGCTCAAGCCCACCCTGATAACCTTCGAAAAATACGCCGCAGAACATATCGAGACGAAAGCGGTTCGAAAGGTGCGCCCACAAGGCAGGATCATCGGGGAATTGCGCCAGAAGACCTTCGATTTGGCCATCGAGATCTCCCTCATCGCTATCCGGGGCGCGAAGATGCCAACCACCCGTCCGATAGCGGGCCTCCCGGTCTTTGCGTACCAATTCCCCTTTCACATGACTGCTGCTGGGGACGACCTTGAGGAGTTGCGTGATTTCGACAGGGTCGAGGTCGTCCCCCCTAACCCTGAATCCCGCCGTGGTATTTGTCAGCATCGACAGGAAGGTCGCGGACAATTCCGGCGTTGGCAAATGGATTCGGCAGGGCGCTTTCCCAACGGGAGGCTATCGGCCAAACTTCCTTTGCGATTTTCCATAACGCGTCTTCCGCGTCCCCGGCTTGCCCTCGTTGCTGCGGCCGACGATCGGCGCCTTCTTGTGGTCGTCGGGAATGCCGAGTTCGCTGGCTTCGAGGCGCCGGATCTCATCGCGCAGACGACCGGCTTCCTCGAATTCGAGGTCGGCGGCGGCATTGCGCATCTTCTGTTCGAGTTCCTCGATATAGGCGCGCAAGTTGTGGCCGACGAGGTTGTTCTGGCCTTCCGCATCGATGTCCACGAGCACGCCGTCGCGGCTGGCAGTATCCGCGACGATATCGGCGATGCGGCGCTTGATCGTCTGCGGGGTGATGCCGTGCTCGGCGTTGTATTCTTCCTGCCTGGCGCGGCGGCGGTCGGTTTCGGCGATGGCGCGTTCCATCGATCCGGTCATGCGGTCGGCGTAGAGGATCACGCGGCCGTCCACGTTACGCGCCGCGCGGCCGATGGTCTGGATCAGCGAGGTCTCGCTGCGCAGGAAGCCTTCCTTGTCGGCATCGAGAATGCAGACGAGCCCGCACTCGGGAATATCGAGACCCTCGCGCAAGAGGTTGATGCCCACCAGCACGTCGTAGACGCCCATGCGCAGATCGCGGATCAGTTCGATGCGCTCCAGCGTTTCGACATCGCTGTGCATGTAGCGCACGCGCACGCCGGCCTCGTGCATGAACTCGGTCAGGTCTTCTGCCATGCGCTTGGTGAGCGTGGTGACGAGGGTGCGATAGCCCTTTTCCGCCACCGCCTTGCACTCGACGATGCAGTCCTGCACCTGATCCTCGACCGGGCGGATTTCCACCGGCGGATCGATGAGTCCGGTGGGGCGGATCACCTGTTCGGCAAAGACGCCGCCCGCTTCGTCCATTTCCCAGTGGCCGGGCGTGGCCGAGACGGCGATGGTCTGCGGGCGCATCGCGTCCCACTCGTTGAAGCGCAGCGGGCGGTTGTCGATGCAACTGGGCAGGCGGAAGCCGTATTCGGCCAGCGTGATCTTGCGGCGGTGGTCGCCCTTCGACATCGCGCCGATCTGCGGCACTGTCTGATGGCTTTCGTCCACGAACAGCAGGGCATTGTCCGGCAGGTATTCGAACAGCGTCGGTGGCGGCTCGCCCGGCAGGCGGCCGGTGAGGAAGCGCGAGTAGTTCTCGATTCCCGCGCAGGAGCCGGTGGCCGCGATCATTTCGAGGTCGAAATTGGTGCGCTGCTCCAGCCGTTGGGCTTCCAGCAGGCGGCCTTCGGCTTCCAGTTCCTTGAGGCGCTCGGTCAGTTCGAAGCGGATCGCCTCGCTCGCCTGCTTCATCGTCGGGCCGGGCGTCACGTAGTGCGAGTTCGCATAGACCCGCACCTTTTCGAGCGCGGAGCCCTTCTTGCCGGTGAGCGGATCGAACTCGGCGATCTCCTCGATCTCGTCGCCGAAGAACGAGATGCGCCAGGCGGTGTCCTCAAGGTGCGAGGGGAACAGTTCCAGATTGTCCCCGCGCACGCGGAAAGTGCCGCGCGTGAAGGCCGCGTCGTTGCGCTTGTACTGGAGCGCGACGAGCTTGCGGATGATCTCGCGCTGGTCCTGCGTGTCGCCGGTCTTGAGGTCGAAGATCATCGCCGAGTACGTCTCGACCGAGCCGATGCCGTAGAGGCACGATACCGAGGCGACGATGATCACGTCGTCCCGCTCCAGCAGCGCCCGCGTGGCCGAGTGGCGCATGCGGTCGATCGCCTCGTTCACCGAGCTTTCCTTCTCGATGTAGGTGTCCGACCGGGCGACATAGGCCTCGGGCTGGTAGTAATCGTAGTAGGAGACGAAGTACTCGACCGCGTTTTCCGGGAAGAAGTCCTTCATCTCGGCATAGAGCTGCGCGGCAAGGATCTTGTTCGGCGCCAGGATCAGCGCCGGGCGTTGCAGTTCCTCGATCACCTTGGCCATGGTGAAGGTCTTGCCCGAGCCGGTGACGCCCAGCAGCACCTGCGTCTTCTCGCCGTCCCCCGCCGTGGAGACGAGATCGGCGATGGCGGTCGGCTGGTCGCCGTTGGGTTCGTATTCGGAAACGACCTTGAATGGCCTGCCCGGCATCGACTTGTCGGGGCGTGCGGGTTTGTGGGGGACGAACGTGCCCGAGGTATCCGGTTCCTCAAGGCCCCGGCGGATGATCAGCTCTGCCATGCGAGAACATATGGGGTATATCGCCCGCGCCCGCAATGACTCGAGGTGAGGACTCGCGGGAAGGGGCCGTCGATGGTACTTCGTCTGCCCTTCAACTCGGTGCGAAAGGTCTCGATTCTATGAAGCGGATCACGGCGGTTTCGGTGGTATGTCTGGTGCTGGCTTTGGCAGCCTGCTCGAAAGAGCAGAAGAGTGGCGAAGCCAGGTCGATGGACGACGTGAAGCAGGAAGCCGCGCAGCTTCAGCGCCCGAAGCCGGGGCAGTACACGCAGAAGGTCGAGATCACGAAGATGGACATGCCGGGCCTCTCCAGCGAGGCCGCCGCCCAGATGAAGACCGCGATGACCCAGGGGCAGGTCAACACCTTCTGCCTGACCAAGGCCGAAGCGGACAAGGGCTACCGCGACATGTTCGACGATATCGGCAAGGGTCGCGAATGCACTTATTCGCGCTTCGACGTTGATGGCGGCAGACTCGATGCCCAGATGGATTGCAAGTCCAACGAACAAGGGCAGGCGAGCATCAAGCTGGCCGGTACCGTGAGCGAGCAGGGCTCGGATATCAATGTGGACATGGACATGTCCGGCGGTCCCGCACCGATGGGACAGATGAAGATGGCAATGCACCTGACCACCTCGCGGGTCGGCGATTGTCCTTGAGGTTGAAAGACTGACGTGAACGGACCGGCCCCGCGACAGCTAGACATGATGCGCAGCGCCATCGCGCGCCGCGCGGCGCTGGCGCGCGAGCCGCATCCGGAAGGGGTGCGCAAGCCGCCCTTGCGCCTGTTCTTCGCCGAACTCGCCTCGTTGCGGCGCGGTGGGCGCAAGCTGTTGGGGATAGAGCGGGCGCTTCATCCCCAGCCGGTCATGCTGCTGCCGGGCTTCGGCGCGCATCCCAACCGGATGCGGCCGATGGCCGAGGCGCTGGCGCAGGCCGGGCACGAGGTCCACGAATGGGGCCTCGGCTTCAATTTCGGGCCGAACCGGGAGAACTTCGAATTCCTGATGCGCCGGGTCGGGTCGCTGGCGCGGCGGCACCGGGCGCCGGTCACGCTGGTCGGCTGGAGTCTCGGCGGCCTGTTCGCGCGCGAGATCGCGCGGCGCCAGCCTGCCAGCGTCGGCAAAGTGGTGACGATGGGCACGCCGTTTTCCGGCGATCCGCGCGCCAACAACGCCTGGCGGGCCTATCAGGTCGTCACCGGACACTCGGTGCATGCGCCGCCGATCGACTGCGATTTCTCCGAGAAACCGCCGGTGCCGACGATCGCCTTGTGGAGCCCGCGCGACGGAGTGATCCACCCGCGCTCGGCTTGCGGCTGGACGCATGAGCGCGACCGGGCAGTGGCGATCCGCTGCTCGCACCTCGGTTTCGCCAGCGATCCGAGGGTGATCGCGGAAGTCCTGCGGCAGCTCGATATCGAAGGTTAGGCAATCACATCGTCGCGGGCTTTGCCGACCGGCCCCTTGGCGCCGAGCGAGCAACCGGCGCTGGCCGCGATCATCATGGCCACCGCCAGCCATTGCAATGCGGTCAGCCGCTCGTCCAGCACGAGGAAGCCGACGATGGCACCGAGGGCGGGCGCCATCGAACTGAGCAGTCCGACGATCCGGCTGGAAAGCTGCGTCATCGCGCGCATCTCCAGCATATAGGGCAGGGCGCTCGACAGCAGCGCGACGACGAGACCGAGGCCGAGCGCATGGAGCGGCAGGCTCGCCGGGGCCGAGGCGAGGCCGAACGGGACGGTGACGAGGCAGGCCACGGTCATGCCCACCGAAACCGCCGTCGTGCTGCCGACTTCGGAGGCGCGCTTGCCGCAGAGGATGTAGAGCGCCCAGCAAGCCGCCGCGCCGAGGGCGAAGGTGATCCCGGCAAGGTCCAGTGGCTGGGCGCGGCCAGGCCATGGGATGAGCAGGGCAAGGCCGCCCAGCGCCAGCGCAAGCCAGAGAAAGTCGCGCACCGAACGCGAGGTCGCCAGCACCACGCCGAGCGGCCCGCAGATTTCGATGGCGACGCCGATGCCGATCGGGATGCGGCGGAATGCCCAGTAGATCATCAGGTTCATGCCGCCCAGCACGAGGCCGTAGACCAGCAGCCAGCGCAGTTGCCGTGCCGTGATCCGGCTACGCCAGGGCCGGGCGATGGCGAGCAGGATCACCGCCGAGATCGTCGTGCGCAGCGCCGCGACGCCTTCCGGACCGACAAGCGGAAACAGGCTCTTGGCGAAAGCTGCGCCGAGGTTGATCGAGGCCTGCGCCACGACGATGGAAAGGCCAGCGAGCAGGGCCGTGCGGTCGTTGGTTGAAGAGCAGGACGTCGCGGTCATGCCCCGCGCGATGCCCTTGGCGGCTGCGCGGGGCAAGAGGTTCGTAAGAAGTGGTGTTCGCCTCCGAACCGCGTGGTCGCCTAATTGCCCGGCAATTGCGGTGCCGAGCCGCTGATCGGGCCGAGCCAGAAAAAGCCGTCGTAGCGGGGGTCCGGCTCTTTGCCCGGAAAGGCGCCGAGGCCGATGAAAGGTGCGCGTTTCAGATCGATCTCGCTATTGGCGGGATGGTTGCCGCATTCGATGGCATCTTTTGGAATCTTTTGTCCGGGTTCCAAATGCAAACCCTGCTTGACCTGGCAATACCACGCGGTTCCCGCTGCGTAACGGATATCGAGGCTGACGACCGGGGCATGTGAAGCGAGTCGTGCGGCCATGAAGTCAAAGCTTGCCGCGCCCTCTCCATAGCGCGACTTTCTGGCATGGGCGTTGCCGGTCAGGACCAGCACCTGATCGTAACTACCGCGGGTTGCCGCCTCATGGATGTTTTCCGCCTGCACCGCTTCGCGTGGGCCTCCTCCGGCAAGATCGGAAAATCGCTTCTCCTGAGCGCCGTCGCTGTCGAATGCGACTACGGCAATAGGCAGGCCCGCTTCCTTCAATCCGTGCAGCCGGACCAGCAAGGCGAACATGGCCTGGCTGGCAACACCGTCCTGTCGAGCCTGCCAACCTGCACGGACAAGGGCCGGGCCGAATTGACCGGGTGGCAGTTTCCATGCGTCCTGCAAAGCGACATTGGCGGTAGGATCCAACTCGACGCTGACGAGGACCCGTTGCTTTTGCGAGGCCAGCGCGCAGGCCAGATTGCCGATGAATGCGGGGCTCTCTTGCGTCCCGTGAAGTTCCCCGAAAACGACATAGCGTGGCTGGCGGTCTGCCACTTCCGACCAGCCCTCGGGCAAGGTGCATGGCTCCACGGCAGGTGCCGGGGGCGAAGGCGTCGCTGAGGCGGAGGTCAGGGCTGAAGCTGCGAGCAGGATCGAGGAGATCAGGACCATGGCGCTATTCTTGCGTCATTATCGTGCCCTGACAAAGAAAAGATCGGGCCGTTTCGGTGACGATTTCAGGCATTTAATGGACCGCCTGCCAGAGCTTCGATCAGCCGCTTGGAGGCCGTCTGCGGTAGCTAAGCGCCTCCGCGACATGGATGCGCGTGACTTGCTCCATTCCGGCGAGGTCGGCGATCCTGCGGGCGACGCGCAGGATGCGGGTATAGCCGCGGGCCGAGAGGTGCATCGCCTCCGCCGCCTGCATCAGCAGCTTCCGCCCCGCCTCGTCCGGTGTCGCGTGGGTTTCGAGGAGGTCGCCGTCGAGTTCGGCATTGGTGCGTTTTCGGGTGCCTTCCAGCCGCGCGGTCTGGATCAGGCGGGCGCGGGCGACGCGGGCGGCGACTTCGGCGCTGCCTTCCCTGGGCGGCGGCAGCGCGAGATCGACGGCGCGCACCGGGTCGACTTCGACGTGCAGGTCGATCCGGTCGAGGAGTGGGCCGGAGACTTTGCCCTGATAGTCCGCCGCGCATTTCGGCACGCGCGAGCAGGCGAGGGTCGGATCGCCGAGGAAGCCGCAGCGGCAGGGGTTCATCGCGGCGATCAGCTGGACCCGCGCGGGATAGGTCAGGTGGGCATTGGCGCGGGCGACGGTGACTTCGCCGGTCTCCAGCGGCTGGCGCAGCGAATCGAGCACGGCGCGCTGGAATTCCGGCAGTTCGTCGAGGAATAGCACGCCGAGGTGCGCCATCGAGACTTCGCCGGGCCGCACCTTGAGGCCGCCCCCGGTCAGTGCTGCCATCGAGGCGGAATGGTGCGGCGCGCGAAACGGGCGGGCGCGGCTGATCCGGCCTTCCTCCAGGGTTCCGGCGACCGAGGCGATCATCGAGACTTCCAGTGCCTCGGCAGCGGTGAGTTCGGGCAGGATGCCGGGCAGGCAGGAGGCGAGCAGCGACTTCCCCGCGCCCGGAGGCCCGCTCATCAGCAGGTTGTGCGATCCGGCGGCGGCGATCTCCAGCGCGCGGCGGGCGACTTCCTGGCCTTTCACCTGCCGCAGGTCGGGGCCGCGTTCGGGCGGGTCGGCGCGGCCCGGCTGGGGCGGCGGCAGCACTTGCGTGCCCTTCAGGTGGTTGAGCAGGCCGATGAGGTTCGGCGTTGCCACTACCGGCACGCCGCTGGCCCAGCGCGCTTCGCTGCCTTGCGCGGCCGGGCAGATCAGTCCGAGGTCGCGTTCGCTGGCGTGGAGCGCCGCGAGCAGGACGCCGGGAGAGGGGATTACCCGGCCGTCCAGCGCCAGTTCGCCCACCGCGATGAAATCCGCCAGTTGCTCCGAATCGACGATCCCCATCGCCGCCAGCAGGGCGAGCGCGACCGGCAGGTCGTAATGCGAGCCTTCCTTGGGCAGGTCCGCCGGAGAGAGGTTGATCGTGATCCGCTTGGGCGGCAGTGCCAGACCCATTGCGGTTAGCGCGGCACTTACCCGCTGGCGACTCTCCCCGACGGCCTTGTCCGGCAGGCCGACGAGCGCGAACCCCGGCATTCCGGGGGCAACCTGACACTGGACTTCAACCGCGCGTGCTTCCAATCCCAAGTAGGCGACGGTTGAAACGAGGGCGACCACGAAGGCTGTTCCTTGCCTATTCGTATTTGTATTTGGACAATCACGTTAGATAACGCAACTAAACTCAAGTATTTCTCGTTGTCCAGAAGGTTAAAGTCTTTTAACCTTAGCTCTAACGACTTGTGTAAGCAGATGGGTCGCATCCTGTGGATATGCGTTCGCTTGCCACTCTTCTCGCTCTGGCGACCCTGCTTCCAGTCCTGCCCGCGCAGGCCGCGGATGGCAGGATTTCCTACGAGCTGGTGGAAATGGAGTCGGGCGTCGTCGAAGGCGATCCGGGGCTGGCCGATCCCAGTTACGTCGAACAGGCCGGGATCGAGACCGATCGTGCCGGTCTGGCGCAGGCCGCCTTCTGGCAGAGCGGCCCGGCGGCCATTCCGCGCGGGATCGCCTCATACGGACCGTTTCGCGTGATCGATGCCACCCATGCTGCGCTGGTCGATGCCACCGATTCGCGCAGTCCGGCGCAGTTCGCGGCACTCCTGCGCGACTATCCGGGCATCGCCCAGCTTGAGATGATCGAGTGCCCCGGCACCGAGGACGATCTCGCCAATCTGCGGCTGGGACGGCTGATTCGCGAGCGGGGCATCGCCACCCATGTGCCGACCGGCGGTTCGGTGCGGTCGGGTGCGGTCGAACTGTTCCTCGCCGGAGTGCGTCGCTACGCCGATCCCGGCTCGGAGTTCGCGGTCCATGCCTGGCTGGACGATACCGGCCGTTCGCCGCGCGACTACGCTGCGAATTCGCCCGAGAATCGCCGCTATCTCGATTATTACCGGCAGATGGGCATGAGCGAGGCCGAGGCCTCGGCCTTCTACGGCATGACCAACGCGGTCCCGTTCGAATCGGCGCGCTGGTTCGACGGCGCGGAAATGGCGCGTTGGGTTTCGCTCGACCGGCTCGACGCCTGCGGGTCTATCCGAACAGCCCGGCCAGCCAGCCCCTGCGTCTTGGCGGTCGCTGCGCGCCGCTGACCTGCAGCAGGTGATTCGCCAGGAGCGTCGCCTGGTTTCGCGTCAGGAAGAATCGCGAGGTATCGGGTTCCTCGCCCGCGTCCCAGCTATCCCGCTCGAAGGTCTGGAGTTCCAGCATCACGTTGGGGCCGAGGTCGCGCGAAGACCATCCCACCAGCACACCGATTCGCTCGTCCTTCGTCATCGATTCGCCAAATTCACCCTGATTGCTTCTGCGCTGCCGGAAACGGGCCCTTGGCGCGAGGTTAGCATAAGCGGTGTGGTTCGTTCGGGAGCGCTCGGGTGGACGCGGCGGGGCATTGGGGGTACTCGCATGGGCACGGAGCATCGGTGTGTCCATCTTGCGGCAGGGAATGCGTTTCCCGAGTGCCAGTGAAACGGCTTTCCCTTGACTCTGGCGCCCCGCTCTCGTAACGGCGCGCTTCAGTTTTGCGGTCGACCTCTTGGGGCGGCCCTGTTTGTTCGGGTCCTCCGGGGCCGCATTTGAATTTCGAGGACCGTCATGAAGCGCACTTTCCAGCCCAGCCGCCTTGTTCGCGCCCGCCGTCACGGCTTCCGCGCCCGTACGGCGACTGTCGGTGGCCGCAAGGTGCTTCGTGCGCGCCGCGCTCGCGGCCGTTCGAAGCTTTCGGCCTAAGTCTTTCAAGCCCGAATCCTTAACCGGATTTGGGCTGGGATGCGGCACGCGGCCCGTGTCGCCATCCGAGTTCCCGTGCCTCGGGGATTCGGGTGGCGGCACGGGCCGCCGCCGTTTTGTGTCTGCGGCTTTCGTGACTTGCGCCAATTGCAGTCCGGGCTGCCGACCCTATCTCTGACGCGATGACCGCCAGCCCTTACTCCACGATGACGAAGCGGGCCGACTTCGTCGCGGCCAACGCCGGCCTACGGGTCGCGCGGCCCGGATTCGTGCTGCTTGCCAAGGCGAACGGCGGGCAGGGCATGCGCGTCGGTATCACCGTCACCAAGAAGATCGGCAATGCCGTGGTGCGCAACCGCATGAAGCGGCGCTTTCGGGCACTGCTGCGCGAGATGCTGCCGGAGCACGGGCTTGCCGATACCGACCACGTCCTGATCGGCCGCGAGAACGGCGTCGAGCGCGACTTCACCCTGCTGCGCGACGAACTCCTGGCCGCGCTGGGCCGCGCCCAGGCGGGAAAAGGCGATCCGCCGCGCAATCATCGCGGGCGCAAGCGTGGGCCGGGCGGCAAGAGCGGTTCTGCAAAGAGCGGCGCTGCGAAGGCGGCGGGCCCGAAGGCAGGGGCATGAAGAAGGCGCTCGCCTTCCTCGTCTCGCTGCCGGGGCTTCTGCTGATTCTGGTGGCGCGGGCCTGGCAGCTCGGTCCCTCGAAACTGATGCCGCCGACCTGCCGCTATGCCCCGTCCTGCTCGCAGTACGCCATCATAGCGGTCCGCAAGCACGGTGCGATTAAGGGTGGCTGGCTGGCGTTCAAGCGTATATTGCGCTGCCAACCGTGGGGCGGGCACGGCTATGATCCGGTCCCCGACTGAATGAAATCGGGCAGCCAAGTCGCTGCCACTGACGCGAATACGACAGGAAAAAGCCTTCGTGGATAAGCAGCGCAACATCATAATCGCGGTCGTTCTGACCGCGCTCGTGCTTTTCGGCTGGGAAGCCGGGGTCGGGTATTTCTATCCGCAGGCGAACAAGCCGCAGCCGGTCGAACAGGCCGCTCCGGCATCGGATTCCGCCAGCAAGCCAACCCGCGAAGGCGGCCTGCGCGACGCCGCCGACCTGGCGCTGGAGCAGCAGGATCTCAAGACCGCGCTTGCCGCCCCCGGCCGCGTTGCCATCGTCGCCCCCGGCGTCTCCGGCTCGATCAACCTGACCGGCGCGCTGCTCGACGATCTCGTGCTCAACCGTCACCGCGAGACCGTGGAGAAGAACTCCGGCCCGGTCCGTATGTTCTCGCCCTCGGGCACCCCGGCGCAGCAGTATGCCCAGTTCGGGTGGGTCGGCGAAGGCATCGCCGCGCCGACCGCGCAGACGGTCTGGACCGCGCCGCAGGGCGCGAAGCTCACGCCGTCCACGCCCGTCGTCCTCACCTGGGACAACGGCAAGGGCCAGATCTTCTCGATCACCTTCAAGGTCGACGACAACTACCTGATCACCGCCGACCAGCAGATCCAGAACCGCGGTACCGGCGCGGTCGCGGTCCAGCCCTTCGCGCTGGTCAACCGCACCGACCGCACCGCCGCCGCCTATGCCTGGACGCTGCGCACCGGCGGTATCGGCGCCTTCGACGGCTCGGTTACCTTCGGTCCCAAGTACGAAACCCTCGCCAAGGACGGCACGATGCCGCAGCCGGGCAATGCCGACTGGATCGGCTTCACCGACGTCTACTGGATGTCGGCCGTCATCCCCGTCAATGCCAAGGCCCAGGGCGCATTCCGCTCGCAGGGTAACGGCATCTTCCGCGCCGACGTCGTCTACGACAAGTCGGTGGTCCAGCCGGGCCAGGCCCTGACCCGCGAGACCAAGCTCTTCGCCGGCGCCAAGGAGCACAAGGTGCTCGATGCCTATGAAGCGCAGGGCATCGCCAACTTCGGCCTGGCCATCGACTGGGGCTGGTTCCGCTGGTTCGAAAAGCCGATCTTCTGGCTGCTGACCAAGCTGTTCAGCCTCGTCGGCAACTTCGGCGTCGCCATCATCCTGCTGACCGCGATCGTGCGCGGCATCATGTTCCCGGTCGCCCAGCGCGGCTTCGCCTCGATGGCCGCGATGCGTGCGATCCAGCCGAAGATGAAGGCGATCCAGGAGCGCTACAAGGACGACAAGCAGAAGCAGCAGCTTGAGATCATGGCGCTCTACAAGCAGGAGAAGGTGAACCCGCTCGCCGGCTGCCTGCCGATGTTCCTCCAGATCCCGGTGTTCTTCGCGCTCTACAAGGTGCTGATGCTGGCGATCGAGATGCGCCACCAGCCCTTCGTGTTCTGGATCAAGGATCTTTCCGCCCCCGATCCGCTGCACATCCTGAACCTGTTCGGCCTGCTGCCGTTCACGCCGCCCAGCTTCCTGGCGATCGGCGTGCTGGCCCTGCTGCTCGGCGTGACGATGTACCTGCAGTTCAAGCTGAACCCGGCCCAGATGGACCCGGCGCAGCAGCAGGTCTTCGCGCTGATGCCCTGGTTCATGATGTTCATCATGGCGCCGTTCGCCTCGGGCCTGCTGGTCTACTGGATCACCTCGAACCTGCTGACCATCGCCCAGCAGAAGTTCCTCTACAGCCGCCATCCGCAGCTCAAGGCGATGGCCGAGAAGGAAGCGCAGGACAAGGCGCGCGCCGCCGAGCGCGGCAAGAGCAAGGCCTGAGACATATCATGACCGAAGAACAGGCCGCACAGGCGGAATTAGCCGAGCAGGCGCGCAAGCTCTTTTCAGGACCAGTGACGTTCCTGAAGAGCGCGCCCGCGCTCAAGTTCCTGCCCGATCCCGACGCGCCGGAGATCGCCTTCTGCGGTCGCTCGAACGTCGGCAAGTCGTCGCTGCTGAACGCGCTGACCGGCCGCAAGGCGATCGCGCGCACTTCGGTGACGCCGGGCCGCACGCAGGAACTGAACTTCTTCGAGGTGGGCGAGCCGATGCAGTTCCGCCTCGTCGACATGCCGGGCTACGGCTTCGCCAAGGCACCGCCCAAGGTCGTCGAGACCTGGCGCCGCTTGGTGCGCGACTATCTGCGCGGCCGCGTCGTGCTCAAGCGCACGCTGCTGCTGGTCGATTCGCGCCACGGCGTGAAGGATGTCGATGCCGAGATGATGAAGATGCTCGACGAATCCGCCGTCGGCTATCGCATCGTCCTGACCAAGGCCGACAAGATCAAGGCGAGCGAACTCGAAAAGGTTCACGCCGAAACGATCGCCGAAGCCCGCAAGCATCCCGCCGCTTTCCCGGAAGTGCACATCACGTCCTCGGAAAAAGGTCTCGGCATTGCCGAACTGCGCGCTGCGGTTCTGGGCGATTCGCTGATCTGAGCCGCTCCATTTACTAAAAGCCCGCCGTCGTCCCCGTGAAGGCGGGGACCCCGCTTGTTCTTTTCGAGCACGCAAAAACGCGGAAATGCAGAGAGGGTACGGACCGGCGCCGACCTCTCTGCATCTCCGCGTTTTTGCGTGAATCAACAAGAAAGCGGGACCCCCGCCTTCGCGGGGGCGACGAAAGGGTATTGGGCTAAGGGATGCGGTGCGAACGGATGGGGCTGCGAACAACCGGACGCCACCGAATGCCTCCGGAATGATCGTTTTCCCCTTTGATATTCGCGGTTTGATGCGCAATCATGCTTTCGCCGCCCGCTTGACCCCCGGAACATCCGGAAAACTGCAAATGTGACGATTGCGTGACGAGCGCAGTTCCCCTAGAGGCGCTCGGTCGCGCCAATGAGAAGAAAGGAGTCTCGCCATGCGCCAGATCGCCGTTCTTCCCTATCGCACTATCGGCCCTGCCGTGGATGCGCCGATTCAGATCCTGCTGATCACGTCGCGCAGCACGCGGCGCTGGGTCATTCCCAAGGGCGGGCTGATGAAGGGCTATCTGCCCCACGCCGCCGCCGCCGCCGAAGCTGAAGAGGAAGCGGGGGTGCTCGGCGCGGCATGCCCGATCCCACTGGGGTCCTATCGCTACCGCAAGCAGCGCGCTTCGGGCGCTTCGGTATGGGCGGATGTGGATGTATTCCCCTTCGCCGTCACCGAAGAGCTTGACTCGTGGGACGAACAGCATCAGCGCGAACGCCGCTGGTTCTCTCTCGCCGACGCCGCTAAGGCGGTCGACGAAGAGGATCTTCGCGCGCTGATCCGATCCTTCGGTGCGCGCGAGTTCCGCGCTGCGGCCAGCCCCGCGCGCCTGATCGGCGCGATGGCTGACCGCATGGCCGACAAGACAGGGATCAATACAATGTTTGCCTGGTTCCAGAAGCTGCTTCCGCAGCAGGGCAATTTCTTCGATCTGTTCGAGCAGCAGGCTGCCACGCTGGTTGCCGGTGCCGACGCGCTCGCGCGTCTGGCGCAGGGCGGTCCCGGCCGCGGCCAGCACATCCGCGAGATCGAGGAACGCGAACACGATGCGGACAATATCACCCGCGAAGTGCTCCAGACCGTTCGCCGCACTTTCCTGACGCCGTTCGACCGCTCGTCGATCACCAGCCTCATCACCACGATGGACGATGCCATCGACGAGATGCAGCAGGTGGCCTCCGCCGTGAACCTCTACGAGGTTGCCGAGTTCGAGCCGGAAATGATCGACATGGCGGCGATCATCGTCGACGCCGCGCGCCTCACCGCAGAGATCATGCCGCTGCTGCGCAAGATCGCCGACAACGGCCACCGCCTGCACGAACTCACCGAGCGCCTCGTGCGCATGGAAGGCCATGCCGACGAGATTCACGCCCGCGGCCTGAAGCGCGTGTTCAAGCAGGACACGGGCAAGGATGCGCTGCACTTCATCGTGCGCCAGGAAATGTTCAAGCGCCTCGAACGCGTCGTCGACCGCTTCGAGGACGTCGCCAACGAGATCGACGGTCTCGTGATCGATCACGCCTGACGGGCGGACACTCGACATGGAGCATACCCTTGCCCTGCCGCTGCTGTTCGGCCTCGTCGCGCTGGCGCTCGCCTTCGACTTCCTGAACGGCCTTCACGATGCCGCCAACGCCATCGCCACGGTCGTCGCCACGCGCCTGCTGTCGCCGGTCGTCGCGGTGCTCTTCGCCGCCTTCGGCAACTTCGCCGCCTACTGGATCATGGGCCTCCACGTCGCCGAGACGGTGGGCAAGGGCATCATCGACAAGGACGCGGTGACGCCTGCCGTGGTGTTCGGTGCCCTCGTCGGCGCGATGTTCTGGAACGTGCTGACCTGGATCAAGGGCATCCCCTCGTCCTCCAGCCATGCCTTGATCGGTGGCCTCCTCGGCGCGGGTATTGCCGCCGCCGGGCCGGGCGTGGTCGAATCGGAAGGCACCATGAAGACGGTGATCGCCATCGTCGCCTCGCCGGTGCTCGGCTTCATCATCGCCATGGCCATGATGCTGCTCACCTCCTGGCTGTTCAAGGGCACCACCCCGCGCGCTTCCAATGGTATCTTCAAGACGCTGCACCTGTTCTCCTCGGCGGCCTACTCGATCAGCCATGGCGGCAACGACGCGCAGAAGACCATGGGCATCATCGCCGTGCTGCTCTACTCGACCGGACACCTCCAGGGCGGCTTCCACGTGCCCGAATGGGTCGTGCTCGCCTGCTACACGGCGATCTCGATCGGCACGCTCTCGGGCGGGTGGAAGATCATCAAGACCATGGGGTCCAAGCTCACCAAGCTGAACCACCACTCGGGCTTCTGTGCCTCCACCGCAGGATCGATCGTGGTCTTCGGCGCTAGCGCCATGGGCATTCCGGTCTCGACCACCCACGCCATCACCGGCGCCGTGGTCGGTACCGGCGCGGCGCGCCGGGCCAGCGCGGTGCGGTGGTCGGTGGCGAGCCGGGTCATCGTCGCGTGGTTCGTGACGATTCCGGCGAGCGCTATCGTTGGAGCGCTGTTCTTTTATCTTACGCGGCTTTTCTAAGGGAAAGAGGAAGTCCTGGGGGATGATCCCCCAGACCCTCGGAACGTCGACCTTGCGCGCCACCGATCGGAAGTGTGCTCCCTGCGGCGCAGCCAATAAGTCTCCCGACGCCACCATGAGCGCGCAACGGATAGATGGCACCTGACCTCGACGGTATTGGGGGTGCAGGGGGGGTGACCCCCTGCTTTCATCCTTCCCCTTCTTCAACGCCGTTCATCCTCGACTTTGCCAGCCTGAACCGATAGGCCAAACCCACGGCCTACGGGGAACTGCGCAGTGAAGCTTATCATCGGCAACAAGAACTATTCCAGCTGGTCGCTGCGGGGCTGGCTGGCCTGCAAGCAGTCGGGTCTGGCCTTCGAGGAGATCACCGTCCCGCTGTTCGGCGACGACTGGGAAGCCGCACGCAGTTCCGACGATCTCGCGCCCAGCCATGGTAAAGTGCCGATCCTGTGGGACGGCGAGGCGGTGGTGTGGGACAGTCTCGCGATCATCGACTATCTCGCCGACAAGGTCGGGCGCGATCGGTTCTGGCCAAAGGACGACGCCGCACGGGCGATGGCCCGTTCGATGGTGGCCGAGATGCACTCCAGCTACATGCCGCTGCGCCGGGCCTGCCCGATGAACATCCGCAGCCGCGTGGAGGGCGTTCCGCTGGGCGAGGACGTGCGTGCGGACATCGTGCGCATTCTCACGCTCTGGGCCGAGGCCCGCGCCCGTTTCGGCAAGGGCGGGCCGTTCCTGTTCGGCACTTTCGGCGCGGCGGACGTGATCTATGCCCCGGTCGTCAGCCGGTTCCTCACCTACGGCATCGGTGTCCCCGGCTTCGCGCAGGTCTATATGCAGGCCGTGTGGGAGCACGAGTGGATGCAGCAGTGGATCAACGCCGCCGAGGCCGAGGACTGGGTGATCGAGCAGTACGAGCACCCGGTCAGGTAGACCTCATCCCGGCCGTTTGGCGGCATAGGGCGTGCCGTCCTTGTGGAGGTAGCCCTCCTCGTTCCAGAGCATGTCGATGTCGGGATAGCAGCCGCCGGTGTCCGCTCCGGCGGCGATGGCGATGAACACGCAGTCGCTCTCGGTCTCGTTCACGAGGTGGTGGCCGTTCTCGGCGCCCTTCGGCCAGGCGCAGATGTCGCCGGGGCGGATCACGGTGCGTCCACCGTCCTCGATCAGCACGGCCTCGCCGGAGAGCATCACCAGCAGTTCGTCCTCGCCCCGGTGCCAGTGGCGCTGGCTGGACCATGCTCCCGGCTTCAGCACGACGTGGCTGGCGGTCATTTCCGTCAACCCTCCGGCCGGGGCGAGGCGCCGCCACCAGCGCCCTTCGACGGCGGCGTCGAACGGTTCGGGATAGCCGGTGCGGTTGGACTGCGGGATCGCCTCGATATCCAGTCTGGGCATGGTTCGCTTCCTTGAAAGCCTGTCTCTCGCCTATGGTCTTGGGCGCGGACCTGTGCAATGGCCCGCGACATGACCCAGCCCGTACTCGCGCCCGTACTCGTGCTCGCCGAAGCCCTGCTCGCCTGCCCCAGCGTCACGCCCGCTACCGGCGCGGTGTTCGACTGTCTGGAAGGCCAGCTCGCGCCGCTCGGCTTCGCGGTGCACCGCTTCCTCGCGGGCGAGGCGCCGGACGGCCCGGTCGAGAACCTCTTCGCGATCCGCAAGGGGCCGGAAGGTTCGCGCCACTTCGCGTTCGCCGGCCACCTCGATGTGGTGCCGCCGGGCGAGGGCTGGTCGAGCGCGCCCTTCGCGCCGGAAGTGCGCGGCGAGCTGCTCTACGGTCGCGGCGCGGTCGACATGAAGGGCTCGATCGCCTGCATGGTCGCCGCCGCCGCGCAGATCCCCGCCGACGCGGGCACGATCAGCTTCATCATCACCGGCGACGAGGAAGGCCCGGCCCGCTTCGGCACGCTCGCGCTGATCGACCACATGCGCGAAGTGGACGAAATCCCCGACCTCTGCCTCGTCGGCGAACCGACTTCGGTGCACCGCCTCGGCGACATGATGAAGATCGGCCGCCGCGGCTCGGTCAATATCTGGCTGGAAGTCGAAGGCGTGCAGGGCCACGTCGCCTACCCGCATCTGGCCGACAATCCGATTCCCCGCTTGGTCGCCATGCTCGCCGAACTCGACGCGATCGTGCTGGACGAGGGCACCGACTGGTTCCAGGCGAGCAATCTCGAAGTGACCGACCTCACCGTCGGCAATTCCGCGACGAACGTGATCCCGGCCAAGGCCTCGGCCCGCATCTCGATCCGCTTCAATGACCTGCACACCGGCGAGAGCCTATCGCGCCGCGTCACCGAGATTGCCGAGCGCCACGGCGGCACCGCGCGTCCGGTGATCTCCGGCGAGGCCTTCCTCACCGAGCCGGGTGCCTTCTCGGCGATGCTGGCCGACGCGATCCGCGCGGAAACCGGCGTCGAGCCGGAGCTTTCCACCAGCGGCGGTACTTCCGACGCGCGTTTCCTGAAGGACCTGTCGCCGGTGATCGAGTTCGGCCTGTCGAACGCGACGATGCACAAGCGCGACGAGGCCGTGGCGATCCCCGATCTCGACATGCTCGTGCGCATCTATCGCCGCGTCACCGAGGCCGCGCTCGCGCAAGCCTGATCCGTCTGCGGATCTGCAAATCAAAACCATGAACGTAAGTCCGGCGGACGACGTTGACCGGACCGGTCACGCTGTTAGTCTTCCCGGCAATTTTATTGCGAGGTGAGAATGGGCAGGCGCCTGACGCTCTATATCCTGATCGGCATGGTGCTGGGCATCGCCGTGGGCTGGCTGCTGCATGCGACCATCCCGGCGGACGATCCGCGCCTTGTGCAATGGGCCGACTATTTCAGGCTGCTGCCCGACGTCTTCCTGAAGCTGATCAAGATGATCATCGCGCCGTTGGTCTTCGCGACGATCGTCACCGGCATCTCCGGCATGGGCGACAGCGCCGCGCTCGGCCGCATCGGCGGCAAGGCGCTTGGCTGGTTCATCACCGCCAGCCTGATCTCGCTGGGCCTCGGCCTCGTGCTGGTCAACCTGTTCAAGCCGGGCGTCGGGGCGGGCCTCACCACCGGCTCGGACCTCGGCAAGCTGGAGACGGGTGAACTGACCCTGCGTCACTTCATCCTCGAAATCTTCCCGAGCAGTGCCATCGATGCGATGGCGCAGAACAACATCCTGCAGATCCTCGTCTTCTCGGTCTTCGTCGGCGTCGGCCTCACCGCCATCGGCGAGAAGGGCGCTATCATCGTCAAGGTGAGCGAGGCACTGTCCGAACTGATGCTGCAGATCACCGACTACGTGATGCGCTTCGCACCGTTCGCGGTGTTCGGCGCGCTTGCCAGCGTGATCGCCAAGCAGGGCCTCGGCATCATCGTCACATACGGCGTGCTCGTCAGCGAGTTCTACTTCGCGATGCTGCTGCTCTGGGTGCTGCTGTTCCTGATCGGCGGCGCATTCCTGCGCGGGCGGATCGTCACCCTGTTCCGCTACATCCGCGAGCCGCTGCTGCTCTCGTTCTCGACCGCCTCGTCGGAAGCGAGCCTGCCCAAGCTGTTCGAACAGCTCGACCGCTTCGGCGTGCCGCGCCGCATCTCGGGCTTCATCCTGCCGCTGGGCTACAGCTTCAACCTCGACGGCTCGATGATCTACATGAGCTTTGCGTCGATCTTCATCGCGCAGGCCTATGGCATCCACGTCCCCATCGGCACGCAGATCCTGATGCTGCTGACCTTGATGGTCAGTTCCAAGGGCATCGCCGGGGTGCCGCGCGCCAGCCTCGTGGTGATCGCCGCGACGCTGACGCAGTTCGGCCTGCCGGTCGAAGGCATCGCGCTGCTGCTCGGCATCGATACCTTCCTCGACATGGGCCGCTCGGCGACGAACGTGGTGGGCAATGCGGTGGCGACAGCGGTCATCACCCGCAGCGAAGGCATGCTCCAGCCACTGGTCGATCCGGATGAGGAAATGCCGAAGGCTCCGGCGCATTCATCGTCCGAGGGTCGCCGGGGATTGAATATCGATCCGGAACAGTACGAAAGTTGAAGGGAATAAGCAGGGGAGCATAGCCCCCCTGCACCCCCAATACTGTCGAGGTCGGGTGACACCTAGCCGTTGCGCGCTCATGGTGGTGTCGGGAGACTTAATGGCTGCGCCGCAAGGAGCGCACGACAGATCGGTAGTGCGCGGCGCTGCCAATTCCGAGGGTCTGGGGGACCTCCTGAGCTTGTCGAAGGGCCCCAGGACTTCCCTTCTTACTGATTGATCTTCACAGGCGTAAACGGCGCCAGACCGCACCCACCGCCCCGCTGGAAGCCGCCACCCACGCGATTGAGCGGATAGATGATATCCTGCTGGCAAAGCTGCGACAGCGAAGTCGCGTACGTAAAGCTGTCCGCCGATTTCAGCCCCGAACAGCGGTTCGGCAGCGTCACCCGCCAGACCCGATTCCCCGCGCCGCCGATGAAATCGATAGTCCAGTCGTCGCGGATGCGGGTGCTGGAGAACTGGGTGAGCGGCAGGCAGTCCTGCGCGGAGCCTGTGGCTTCGGCGGCGGGGCTGGCCGGAGGCGGCGGGGAGGGTTCGTGATCGGAGCAGGCGGCCAGCGCGAGCGACGAGAGCAGCAGAGCGAAACGACGGTCGGCCATGGGCGAACTCCAGATCAGGCGGCTTTCTTCGCGCCCTTCTCCAGAACCTTGTCCTTGTAGTCGCACAAGTCAACAACCGGGCAGCGCCAGCATTCGGGCGTGCGGGCCTTGCAGATGTAGCGGCCGTGCAGGATCATCCAGTGATGCGATCCCACCCGGAACGGCTGCGGCACGCGCTTTTCCAGCTGCTTCTCGACCGCCAGCGGGGTCTTGCCCTTGGCGATGCCGGTGCGGTTGCCGACGCGGAAGATATGGGTGTCCACCGCGAAGGTCTCCGCCCCGAAGGCGCAGTTCATCACCACGTTGGCGGTCTTGCGGCCGACGCCGGGCAGTTCGACCAGCGCGTCGCGGTCTTCCGGGACTTCGCCGTCGTAGCGCGCAACGAGGATTTCGGAGAGCGCGATGACATTCTTCGCCTTGGAATTGAACAGGCCGATCGTCTTGATGTGCTCCTTGAGGCCCTCTTCGCCGAGGGCGACCATCTGCGCGGGCGTCTTCACCTCGCGGAACAGCGCCCGCGTGGCCTTGTTGACGCCGACGTCGGTCGACTGCGCGGAGAGCACCACGGCGACGAGCAGCTGGTAGTTGTTGCCGAATTCCAGCTCCGTCTCGGGCGAGGGGTTAAGCTCGGCGAGACGGCGGAAGAATTCGAAGATCTCGGCCTTGTTCAAAGGTCCAGTACCTCGGGCATCGTATAGCGACCGGCGTGCTTGTGCTTCAGCCACTGCGCCGCCTTGACCGCGCCCTTGGCGAAGATCGTGCGGTTTTCGGCGAGGTGGGAGAACGAGAGGCGCTCGTTGTCACCCAGGAAATGTACGGTGTGGTCGCCCGCCACGGTGCCGCCGCGCAGGGCGGCGAAACCGATGGTGCCTGCCTCGCGCTTGCCGGTGATGCCGTCGCGGCCGCGCACGGCGGTTTCGCTCAGGCTGACCTCGCGGCCCTTGGCGGCGGCTTCGCCCAGCAGGAGAGCGGTGCCGGAGGGGGCGTCCACTTTCATGCGGTGGTGGGTCTCGACGATCTCGATGTCCCAGTCCTCGCCCAGCTTGCTGGCGGCTTCGCGCACGAGGTGGGCAAGCAGGGTGACGCCCAGCGAGGTGTTGCCGGTCTGGAGCACGGGGATGTGCTGCGCGGCCGAATCGATCAGCCAGTGATGGCGTTCCTCAAGGCCGGTGGTGCCGACCAGGATGGGAATGCCCGCATCGACAGCGGCATCGAGGTTGGCTTCGAGCGCCGTGGGACTGGAGAAATCGATCAGCACGTCGGAATGCGCGGCCAGAGCGCCGAGATCGCCGTCGCGGCCGATACCGCCGGACAGTTCTTCGCCTGCCGCCGTGATGGCCTCTGCAATGGCCTGCCCCATGCGTCCCGCGCTGCCGATAATTCCGATTCGTGCCACTTGCCGTCTCCGTTGAAGGCTGGTCTCATGGCCGGGATGAAGGACATCCGCAACATCGTCATCCTCACCGGCGCGGGCGTAAGTGCCGAAAGCGGCATCGATACCTTTCGCGACGGGGGAGGGCTGTGGGAGCAGCACCGCGTCGAGGACGTGGCGACGCCCGAGGCTTTCGACCGCGATCCCGACCTGGTGCTGCGCTTCTACGACATGCGGCGCGAGTCGATCCAGACCAAGGCGCCGAACGCCGCCCACCACGCACTGGCCAGGCTTGACCGCGCGTGGCCGGGCGAACTGCTGATCGTCACCCAGAACGTGGATGATCTGCACGAGCGGGCAGGGGCCCAAATTGGCCTGAAGAAATCGCGCGTGCTCCACATGCACGGCGAACACCTCAATGCCTGGTGCACCGCCTGCGACGAGCGCTCGCGCTGGACCGGGCCGCTGATCGACCGCCCGGCCTGCCCCGAATGCGGAGCGGAGGCGCTGCGGCCCGATATCGTCTGGTTCGGGGAAATGCCCTACCGCATGGATGAAATCTTCGAGGCGCTGGAGCGAGCGGACCTGTTCGTCTCGATCGGCACTTCGGGCGCGGTCTATCCCGCCGCCGGGTTCGTCCGCAACGCCCGCGAGTTCGGGGCGGAGACGCTGGAACTGAACCTCGAACCCTCGCAGGGGACCTTCTGGTTCGACGAGGCACGCCACGGCCCGGCGACCGAACTGGTCACGGCCTGGGTGGACGAAGTGCTCGGCGCATGACAGTCCATCGGGGAAGCTGCCATTGCGGCGCGGTTACGCTGGAACTGGCGGATCAGCCGCATGAGGTCTGCGACTGCAACTGCTCGGTCTGCCACCGGTTGGGGACGCTGTGGTCCTATCACAGTCCCACGAAGCTGCGGGTCGCGGGTGAACTCGTCGGCTATCAGACCGGGGACAGAGTGCTGACCTTCTGGCACTGCCCGCAGTGCGGCTGCACCACGCACTGGAGTCCGGTCGATCCGGCACAGGACAGGATGGGCGTGAACATGCGCCTCTTCGCCCCCGAACTGCTCGCCGGGCTATCGGTCTACACTTACGACGGCAGAGCCGCCTGAACGGCGCAGGCCGAACAACCGGGGTCCTTGGCGATCCTGAGCGGCCGCATCGAGGGCGCCATGCCGTCGATCAGGTGGAGCGTGCCGTATTGCGGCTCGCCCAGTGCCGACCGGCCTGCCAGCAGCACGCGCATCGCATGCATCGCCGCGAAAGTGCCGACCATGCCGACCATCGCACCGAGCACGCCATCCGCGGCGCACGTATCGCAGTCCTGCGCATCGAAGGCGTCGCCGACGAAGCAGCGATAGCAGGCGTGATTCGGCAAGTGCCCGGCAAAATTCGCGACCTGACCCTGAAAGCGACCAACTGCCGCGCTCGTGAGAGGAATACCGAGTTTCACACAGGAATCTGACACCAGCAGCCGAGTCGCGAAGTTGTCACACCCGTCCAGTACCACGCTGGCGCCGGAGAGAATCTTCGCCGCGTTGTCACCCCCGAGACGCGCAACGGTCGGCAGGACCTCAAGGCCAAGATCAAAGCGCTGCACCCATTCGGCCGCCGCTTCCGCCTTGGGCTTGCCGATATCCGACGGCGAATAAATCGTCTGGCGTTGCAGATTGCTGACGTCCACCGTGTCGTCGTCGATCAGCGTCAGCCGTCCTATGCCGGCTGCGGCGAGATATTGAAGGGCAGGACTGCCGATCCCGCCGCAGCCGACAAGCACCACATGGGCATCCGCCAGCGCCACCTGGCCGACGCCGCCCACTTCGGGCAGCACGATATGGCGCGCGAAGCGCTGGAGGCGTTCGGGAGAAAGAGTCATCGGCTTTCGGTTTTTTCTGCCTCGGCAGTCTCGGGCCGTTCCTTGCGGAAGCCGTGCATGCCGAACCACCACTGGGTGGCGATCACCGCGCCCTTGGCGGGCTGGAGCATGCCGATCATCATCGCCACCGCCAGCGGGATCAGGATCGCGAACATCGCCGCCGGGCCGAGGTGGAAATCCTTGGACAGGGCGATGATCAGCGGGGCCATCAGATGGCCGGTGACGATCATGGCGATATAGGCGGGAAAATCGTCGGCGCGCTGCGGCGTGAGGTCCAGCGTGCAGACCGGGCAGCGGCCGAGCGGTTTAAGCCATTTGCGAAACAGCCGCCCTTCGCCGCAGCGCGGGCAGCGGCAGCGGATGCCGCGCAGGGCGGCTTGCGAATAGGCGGCGGGTAGGGCAGCGCTCATGGCGCAAGGCCTACAGCATAGGGGCCGGGAGGGGCAAGCGCCGGGTGCGCGCGGTTAATCGTCTCGCGAAATCTGCACGCGGTTCCGCCCGCCGTTCTTCGCGGCATAGAGGGCGCCGTCGGCATTCCGGGTGGCGTGATCCAGCTGGGCAGAACTGCGCACCGGCGCAAGACCGCAGGAGAACGTCACGGGCCATTCGTCGCCCTGGAGGCTGGGGTCGAGGGCGATGCTGGCGCGCAGGCGCTCCATTACCATGCGGGCTTCCTCCAGCAGGGTATCGGGGAACAGGATCGCGAATTCCTCGCCGCCCCAGCGCCCGACCAGGTCGGAGCGGCGCACCCCGTGGTCCAGCCGCAGCGCCACTTCGCGCAGCAGGGCGTCTCCGGTGGCAGGACCGAAGCGGTCGTTGATCGCCTTGAACCGGTCGATATCGACCATGGCGAGCACGCCGTTGCTGTCGTCAGTGAGAATGCGGCGGGCCGAATCGAGAAAACCGCGGCGGCTGCGCAGGCCGGTCAGTTCGTCGCGCTCGGTGGTTTCGACGAGACGCTCGATCCGCGCCGCCGATTCGCTCGCCGCCACGGTGACGCCGTGGAGCAGGCGGCCGACCAGATCCGCGTTGCCGACCGGCACCGGCCCGACGCGCTCGCCCGCCTGGGCCGCGCGCAGCATCTGCGTGGCGGTCTCGATCGGGCGCAGCAGCGCGCGGATCGCGGCAAGGCCGAGCACGGTGCTGAGCAGCGTGGCACCCAGCAGGACGAGCAGAAACTCCGGCTGCCACTGCCCGGTCGCGGTCTGATAGGTGGCGCAGGCGAGTGGCGGTACAAGGACCGCAGCGAAGCAGACGAAGAGGATGCGCCATTCGTAGCGGCGCGGAAACAGGAATGTCGTGGCCTGATAGAAGCGCATGAAGGGTGCCTCTTCCGCCGGACCGAACATGTCCGGATCGGCAGAAGACTTACACCGTGACGCTTATGCAATGGTTAAAATTTTGCATTCCCGCATGATAGCCGCGCTTTTCGCGCGTGCACGGCAACCGGCTCCGGTAAGGACGAGGTCGTCTCGTTCCCTGCCGGAGCCGGTGCAGAAGACGTCTATGCAGCCTTCAGGATTCCAGCTGGCGCAGCAGCGAGCGCACGTCGCCGTCCATGTCGGCATCGCGGGTGCGCAGTTCCTCGATCAGGCGCACCGCGTGAATCACGGTCGAATGATCGCGGCCGCCGAACTTGCGGCCGATTTCCGGGTAGGAGCGCGGCGTCAGCACCTTGGCGAGGTACATGGCCACCTGGCGCGGGCGCACGACGGCGCGGGCGCGGCGCTTCGAGCTCATTTCCGTACGGTCGATGCGGTAGAACTGGCAGACCGTGCGCTGGATCTCGTCGATGGTGATGCGGCGGCGGTTGGCCGAGAGGATGTCGGTCAGCTGCTCTTCCGCAAGCTGGAGCGACACTGCCTGGCCGGTCAGCTGAGCATAGGCGATCAGCTTGTTGAGGCCGCCGACCAGTTCGCGGACGTTGCGGTTGATGGTGCGGGCGAGGAACTCGATCACGTCGGCAGGCACGTCCACCGAAGCGAAGCGGCCGAGGCGGTTTTCGAGGATCGAGCGGCGCAGTTCGATGTCGGCGGGCTGGATATCGGCGACGAGACCCATCGACAGGCGCGACAGCAGGCGCGGCTCGACTCCATCGAGCGCCTGGGGCGCGCGGTCGGCGGCGAAGACCAGGCGCTTGCCTTCCTGGAGCAGCGCATCGATCGTGTAGAGCAGCTCTTCCTGCGCCGAAGCCTTGCCGATGATGAACTGGATATCGTCCACCAGCAGCAGGTCGAAGCCGCGCAGGCGGGCCTTGAACTCGATCATCTGGTTCTGGCGCAGGGCCTGGACGAACTCGACCATGAAGCGCTCGGCCGAGCAGTAGAAGATCCGGGCATGCGGATGGTTCGCGAGATAGGCATGGCCGATCGCGTGGAGCAGGTGGGTCTTGCCCTGGCCGGTCGCGCCCTTGAGGTAGAGCGGCGAGAACTGCGGCGTTTCGGTGGCGGCCATGCGCTGCGCGGCATTGCAGGCGAGCACGTTGCTCTGGCCGGTCACGAAGGAGGTGAAGGTCTGCGAGGCGTCGATGCCGACCGGGCCCTGGCCGAGCGCGGCGAAAGCGTCGCCCTGGAGCACCGCGGCGATCGAATCGGCGCCGCCGTCCTTGGGCCAGCCCTGGGCCGAATCGTTGGCAGGCGCGCTCGACGGACGACCGTTGCCGCCGCCCAGGCGCAGCTCGGGAAGCTGGCGGCGGCCGGGATGGACCAGCACGCGGACGTGGCGCACGTCGGGGCGGGCGATCTTCCAGGCCAGCGAAAGCCGGTCCGCAAAGCGATCCGCGACCCAGTTCGCCGAGAATTCGGTGGGGAGATAGAGGTCGAGCGTGCCGGTTTCCTTGCAATAGTTGCCCGGCTGGATGGGCTTGATCCACTGGCTGTGCGCCTGCTGGCCGAGGTCCTTGCGCAGGCCCTGGCTGATGTCAGCCCAGTCTGCCGCCAGATTCACGGCTTCCTGATCCTCTTCCATCGCCACTCGTACCGCCTTCGATTTCTTAATCACGCCGTTTGCGCCCTGACTTGCCGGAGACCGGCCCGCTGTTGAACCTGACACTGCACCAACTCCCCTATGTCGGCCGTTATCGAATGTGACCCAGCGGGCCGCGAAAGTTGAATGCCGTGCGTGGAACCGGTGCTTCTCCGGGGCGAACCCCGGCGAAAGACAAGCCCCGGACGAGGCGAACCTCAGCCGGGACTGGGAATGAAGAGACAAAAAATCCCCCAACTGCAAAGCATGGCTTGCAGCAGGTTCTTCGTCGCTGTCGATGTTCCCCGGGCCGGTTCCGCACGGCCTGTGGACTTCTTTTAGGAACGGGTTTGACCGCGGTGCAAGACGATCCTCCCCAAATAAAAAAAATTATGGCTGTTGACTCGCCTTGAGTGCCCAATTTCCGTCATGATCGAATTTAATCATTTAAATTCAATATGTTGATCTGATGGCTGGCCACGCCTGCGTGCGAATCGCAACATTTCCGCGAGTTTGCCCGGAGCGTGCTGAACGCGGCAGCGTGCGCGGTCTCGGCCGGTCGGAAATGATGCGGGATAGCGTTCCCCTTCCGTACTCATTCACGGGTTCCAGAGAAGCGAATCGGCTTTCGACTCAAGCAGCCAGATTCGGCGACGGGCGAATCGGCGCTGCGATTCGGTTTCTTAAGCTCGGTCGGTTGCCGAATCGGCTTTCCGATTCGGTGTGGAATCGCCCGCCGATGGGCCAGGCCGCCGGCGGGCGCGTCTAGCGAGCGTGTGCAGATGGGAAGGGCGGAACGGGCGAGGCTGGTGCAAGGAGCCCGATCGCCCGGCAACACTTTTCGGAAGCCCAAACGGGCGCGGCCCGCGTCGCCACCTGAAATCTCGTCACAAAGGACGGGAGTTCAGGTGGCGACGCGGGCCACTGCCGTACGGTCGGACGCGCCCGAAGGCGCGCCTGCCGGGAAATCAGCCGAGCGCGGAGACGCGCTTGGTGAGGCGCGACAGCTTGCGCGAAGCGGTGTTCTTGTGAAGCACGCCGCGAGCCACGCCGCGGGCCAGCTCGGGCTGGGCTTCCTTGAGAGCGGCCGAAGCGGCGCCCTTGTCACCACCGGCAATCGCGGTCTCGACCTTCTTCAGGAAGGTGCGGATGCGGCTGATGCGGTTCGTATTGATCTCCGCGCGGCGCTCGTTACGGCGGATGCGCTTGCGGGCTTGCGGCGTATTGGCCATCGAATTTCCTCTGTCTGGCCCCCCCACAGCGGTGATGGCGGCCCAATTGCCTGATCGAATCTCTAGGCGAGCGGACTCGCCGGAAAGCGCGCCCCTTAACGGTGCAGGGCTGTTTCGTCAACCCGGCAGAGGCGCATGAAACCGCCTATTTCTGGCACTTCGGGCACCAGAACGTGCTCCGCCCACCCTGCACGAATCGCCGGACCGGCGCGCCACAAGTGCAGTCCTGCCCCTCTCGCCCATAAACCTGCCAAGCGGTAGCGAAATATCCCAGTTCCCCATTGGGCTGGGCGTAGTCGCGGATCGTCGAGCCGCCGGCCGCGATCGATTCGGACAGCACTGCCCGGATCGCCGGGACCAGTTTGCGCAAGGCGGGCAGGCTTACCAGCCCGGCTTCCTTGTCGGGCCGGATGCCGGAACGGAACAGCGCCTCGCAGACATAGATATTGCCCAGCCCCGCCACCACCGACTGGTCGAGCAGCATCTGCTTGATCGGCGCAATTCGGCCTGCGAACGCTACCTTGAGATGCGCGGGGGTCAGTCCCTCGCCCAGCGGCTCGGGTCCGAGCGCGGCGAAAGCCCCCCATGAATCGAGCGCTTCCGTCGGCACGAGATCGACCGAGCCGAAGCGCCGGGCATCGTTGAGCGCCAGAACATGGCCCGCGCCGGTCTCGATGACGAGATGGTCGTGCTTCTCGGGCTTCTCCGGCTCGATCCGCCAGCGCCCGGACATGCCGAGGTGGAACACCATCGTCTGGTCGCGGTTGGTATGGATGAGGCCGTACTTGGCCCGGCGGCCCATCGCCGTGACCCGCGCGCCGGTGAGCACTTGGACGAGATCGGGCGGGAACGGGCGGCGCAAATCCGGCCGGTTCAGGGTGATGCGGGCGATGCGCTCGCCTTCCAGGTAACGGGCGAGGCCGCGGACGGTGGTTTCTACTTCGGGGAGTTCTGGCATCTTGGAAGGAAGATAGGGGGTGGGGACTGGAAGAAAAGAGGAAGTCCTGGGGGATGACCCCCCAGACCCTCAAAAATGGCGACCTTGTGCGTCACCTATCCATTCCGCACTCCTTGCGGCGCAGCCAATAAGTCTCCCGACGCAAGGGATGCGCCAAGGGATAGGGCAGGGCACGACCTCGACAGTATCAGGGCGCAGGGGGATGATCCCCCTGCGTTCCTCCACTTCCTTCACCGATGCCGCAGGCAAAATAACCGGCGCGACGGACTGGCGCAGGCGCGGCCGGGAGGCTAGAGGACTGCGCCATGAGCGAAACGGTTTCCTTCGGCTATGAAGAGGTCAGCCCCGAGGAGAAGGAAGGGCGCGTCGGCGCCGTCTTCTCCAGCGTTGCACGCAAGTACGACGTGATGAACGATGCCATGTCGGTTGGCATGCACCGGCTCTGGAAGGATAAGTTCGTCCGCCGGGTGAAGCCGCGCGAGGGCGAGCAGATCCTCGACATGGCGGGCGGCACCGGCGACATCGCCTTCCGCATGGCCGCGCAGGGCGCCTCGATCACCGTATCGGACATCAACCAGGACATGCTGGACGTCGGCATCGAGCGGGCGATGGAGCGCGGCATGGACGGCCTCGTGTGGTCGCGCCAGAATGCCGAGGAACTCTCGTTCGGCGACCGTTTCTTCGACGCCTATACGATCGCCTTCGGCATCCGCAACGTCACCCATATCGACAAGGCCCTGGCCGAGGCGCACCGCGTGCTCAAGTTCGGCGGGCGGTTCTTCTGTCTGGAGTTCTCGACCACCGAATGGCCGGGCTTCAAGGAAGTCTACGATGCCTATTCGCACCATCTGGTGCCGAAGATCGGCCAGGCCATCGCCGGTGACGCCGAATCGTACCGCTACCTGATCGAATCGATCCGCCGCTTCCCGCCGATGCCGGAGTTCGAGAAGATGATCCGCGGCGCGGGCTTCAAGCACACCAAGGTCGAGCCGATCATGGGCGGCCTCGTCGCGATCCATTCGGGCTGGAAAGTCTAAGCGCAGACCGTGACCAGTTCGACGACCCATATCCTGCGCCTCCTCAAGTGGGGGCGTATCCTCGCACGCCACGGCGCGCTGCGCGGCATCGAGAACGACCGCAACGCCCCGGCCCAGGTCAAGCGCCTGTGCCGGATCGCCCGCTTCGGAACGCGCCAGCCGGTCGAGCCGGACTATGCCGGTGCCTTCCAGGAAATCGGCCCGGCGGCGATCAAGCTCGGCCAGGCGCTGGCGACCCGGCCCGACCTCGTCGGCGAAATTCCCGCGCGCAATCTGCTGACCTTGCAGGACAGTCTGCCGCCGGTGGCTTTCTCCGAAATCCGCCGGGCGATCGAAGGCAGCTTCGGCCGTCCGCTGGAGCAGATCTTCGCCTCGATCGACGAGAACCCGGTGGGTGCCGCCTCGATCGCGCAAGTCCACAAGGCGGTGACGCCGGACGGCCGCACCGTCGCGGTGAAGGTGCAGCGTCCCGGCATTCGCGAGCAGTTCGCCCGCGATGTCGAGACTTACGAGTGGGCCGCCGCTCATCTCGAAGCGCTGGGCGGCGAGGCGTCGCGCCTGCGACCGCGCGCGGTCGTGGCGAACCTCAAGCGCTGGACCCTGCGCGAGCTGGACCTCCGGCGCGAGGCGGCCTCGGCCTCCGAACTGTCGGACGCGATGAAGGGCATTCACGGCTACCGCGTGCCGCACATCGACTGGGACCGCACCAATGGTCAGGTGCTGACGATCGAGTGGATCGGCGCCACCAAGATGAGCGATCTCGCCGGGCTGCGCGCTGCCGGGCACGACTTGCCCAAGCTGGCGCACAAGCTGGTGCTGACGTTCCTGACGCAGGCGATTTCCAGCGGTTTCTTCCATGCCGATATGCACCAGGGCAACCTGTTCGTGGAAGCGGACGGCACGATCGTCGCCATCGATTTCGGCATCATGGGCCGGATCAACCGGCAGGCGCGGCTCTGGCTGGCGGAAATCCTCTATGGCCTGACCACCGGCAACTATCGCCGCGTCGCCGAGATCCATTTCGAAGCGCAGTACGTCCCGAGCTACCACACGGTGGAAGAGTTCGCGACCGCGCTGCGCGCTGTGGGCGAGCCGATGCGCGGCAAGCCGGTGTCCGAATTGTCGGTCGGCCAGATGCTGGACGGCCTCTTCGCGATCACCCGCGATTTCGACATGCAGGTCCAGCCGCATCTGCTGCTGCTCCAGAAGACCATGGTCATGGTCGAGGGGCTGGCGACGGCACTCGATCCCGCGATCAACATGTGGGACGTGTCCGCGCCTTTCGTGAAGAGCTGGCTGCGCGACGAACTCGGCCCCGAGGCGGTCATTGCCGACCGTCTGCGCGAGGACCTCGGCACGCTGCTGCGCCTACCCGCGCTGGTGCGGCGGATCGAGGAGAAGTTCCCGCCCAAGGGCGGCGCGCCGGAGCAGGCGCCGCTGCCGGAAGTCGATCTGATCTTCCCGCGCAGGCCCGAACCCAGCCAGTGGATCGGGCACGGTCTGGCGGCGTTGATCGGCGGTGCCGTGGCCTGGGGCGTGACCTACTGGACATTGCTCGGGTAACGGGGCCTGCCGGGCGCGTTTTTCCGACTGACATCGCTACCCGCTCAGGCTGAGCCTGTCGAAGCCCCCGGCGGTGAGGCGCCTTGCGCGCCATCCTTCGACAAGCTCAGGATGAGCGGAGTGGTGGCGGCGAGGATGAACGGATGTGCCGGGCCGCTATCCCCACCCGGTACGCGCAAACCGATTGCGCCCGCCCGTCCTCTGTTGCACAAGCCCGCAGCATGAGTGGACCACGCATTCTCCTGGTCGTCGGCGGCGGTATTGCGGCCTACAAGTCCTGCGAACTCGTCCGGCAGATCCGCAAGGAAGGCGGCGAGGTCACTTGCGTCCTGACCGAGGGCGGATCGCACTTCGTCACGCCGATGGCGCTGGCCGCATTGTCGGAGAAACCGGTCTACACCACGCTCTGGGACCTCAAGAACGAGGCCGAGATGGGGCATATCCAGCTTAGCCGCGAGGCCGACCTCGTTGTCGTCTGCCCGGCGACGGCGGACCTCATGGCCAAGATGGCCGCAGGCATTGCCGACGATCTGGCGACGACGATGCTGCTCGCCACCGACAAGCCGGTCATGGCGGTCCCGGCGATGAACGTGCGCATGTGGCAGCACGCCGCCACCACCCGCAACGTCCAGACCCTGCGCGATGCGGGCGTGGACGTGATGGAGCCGGACGAAGGCACGATGGCCTGCGGCGAATACGGCCCGGGTCGCCTGCCCGACCCGCTGGCGATCTGGCAGCGCATCGCCTGGGCGCTCGGCCTCGGGCCGGTGGAAGTGGCGCCGCTGCCGGGGAGCGATCCTTTCGCACACGGTCGCTTCGATGAACCCGAGCATCGTGATTCGGGCGATATCGACCTTGGCGGCCTGACCGGCGGTATGGTCTCGCAAGGGCGCCGGAAGGCCAGGCAGGCGATCACTTTCGGCGACGCTTCCTTCAGCCACGAAGACCTCGGCTTCACGCCGGAGGAAGCCGCGCTCGCCGCCCGCAAGGGCGAAGCGCGCGCCGCCCCGGCGACCGATCCCGATGCGCTCCACCCTCTGCGCGAGGCATTCGAGGGGCCGCTCTCCGGTCGTCACGTCCTCATCACCGCCGGCCCGACCTGGGAGCCGATCGATCCGGTGCGCTACATCGCCAACCGCTCGTCCGGAAAGCAGGGCTTCGCCATCGCCGCCGCCGCCGCCGAGGCCGGGGCGCGGGTCACGCTGGTGGCCGGACCGGTCCACCTGCCGACCCCGCCCGGTGTTGACCGCGTCGATGTGGAGAGCGCCTTGCAGATGGCCGATGCGGTCCGGCAGGCCTTGCCCGCCGACATCGCCGTGATGGTCGCTGCCGTCGCCGACTGGCGCGTCGCCCAAGCCGCCGAGCAGAAGCTCAAGAAGCGCGGCTCGGCCCCCCCGGCGCTGCTGCTCGCCGAAAATCCCGACATCCTCGCCACCCTCGCGACCGGGCCGAACCGCCCACCGCTGGTGATCGGCTTTGCCGCCGAGACGCAGGACGTCATCCGCTACGCCACCGAAAAACGCAAACGCAAGGGCGCCGACTGGATCATCGCCAACGACGTGTCGGGCGACGTGATGGGCGGGGACGTCAATGCGGTCCACATCGTGCGCGCGAACGATGTGATCAGTCTTCCGGAAATGCCCAAGGAGGACGTCGCGCGCGCCCTCGTCGAAAGGTTCGCAGATGCACTCCCCCGTTGATGTTCCCGTTCCCGTCAAGATCCTGCCCCACGGCGAAGGGCTGGACCTTCCCGCCTACGCCACCGACGGGGCAGCGGGCATGGACGTGGTCTCGGCCGAGGACGTGACTTTGGCACCGGGCGCCCGCTATGCGGTCGCCACCGGCCTCGCCATGGCGATCCCGCCGGGCTTCGAGATCCAGGTCCGCCCGCGCTCGGGCCTTGCGCTCAAGCATGGGATTTCGGTGCCCAACGCGCCGGGTACGATCGATTCGGACTACCGGGGCGAGCTGAAAGTCATCCTCATCAACCACGGCGCGAAGCCCTTCGAGATCCTGCGCGGCGACCGCGTGGCGCAGCTCGTGCTGGCGCCGGTGACGCGGGCGGCCTGGTTGACCGTGGACGAACTGGAATCGACCGAGCGCGGTGAGGGCGGGTTCGGCTCTACCGGCGGGGTCGTTGCTTTGGGGAGTTGAGAAGAAAAAAGGGAAGATTCCGGGGGATGATCCCCCGGACCCTCGGAATGTCGTCGTCGCGCGCTGCCTATCCGTAGCGCGCCCCCTGCGGCGCAGCCATTAGACCCCATGTTCGCCTGAGCTGACTGGGTAAGTGGCCTCTCCTGCTGCATTCTGCGTTCGAGGGTTGCACCAGGCTGGCTGGTGCCGAGCCTCAAGAATGGAGGAGAGACCGCATGCAG